>Ga0308394_1000331_pt1 | contig 26669 bp, 24 predicted proteins | sample Hotspr2Sampleme2_FD_202366 | JGI IMG/M metagenome (GOLD analysis project Ga0308394, IMG submission 202366) | Hot spring phototrophic mat microbial communities from Mushroom Spring, Yellowstone National Park, Wyoming, United States - 20050701_me2 ...
AAAAATTTTTTATTGGGTGATAATTTTTTTAATAACTATTTTTATTTAGGCTATGTTTTAGGTCCAAATTCAGCGATTGAAGTTTGTAAAATATTTGCTCTTGATTTTTAATTTTTTTTGTTTTTTTTATAAAAAGAGAATATGAATAAATTTTTGGATAAAAAAATTTTTTTCAAGTTTCTATTTGTTTTTTTTCTTGTTTTGATTACAGGAATTTTGATGTGGCGTTATATAAATAAGTATCTTTATAAACCTAAAGCTACTAATACATGCAGACCTGATGGTTATGGGGGTTGTATAGGATCATGTAGTATTGGAACTTGTAGTTTATTATTCGATGTTTGTACTTGTATGGTAACTTCCACCCCCACCCCAACCAATACCCGTACCTCAACCCCTCAACCTCAACCAACCAATACCCCAATCCCTCAAACTCGACCAACCAATACCCCAATCCCTCAAACTCGACCAACCAATACCCCAACCCCTCAACCTCAACCAACCAATACCCCAATCCCTCAAACTCGACCAACAAATACCCCAATCCCTCAAACTCGACCAACCAATACCCCAACCCCAACTCTCACTTCAACAATAACTTGGAATATAACCACTAAACCAGTTTGTCCAACCGGAATGATTCTTAATCGTCCTTTAAGAATGTTTAGAATTATTTGGCCACAGGCAGGTCAGCCTGGGGGAGGTTGGGATTGTGTTAACGATCAGCCAACCACTTCAAATCATTCAATGGTAATTAGTCCTAAAAATATCACTGAATATCAAGGAATTTATGTAGGATTAGAAGATCCAATCAGGAACGGTCAAGAAGCTAATTGTTCCGAAGGTGTAGCGATTGAACCAATTTCTATCAATCCTTCAGTAACAGTAATTCGACAAGGAAGTAATCCTCAAACAGGTGATTTTGTAAATTTTAATAAATATATGAATCCCTATAATTGGATGGTTCACTGGTATTGGAATAGATTAGGGTCTGGAAGTTATGAAATATCTTTTAACGTTCCGAATGAGTGGTGTGCTTTTCCATGTTCTAAAAAATCTCAAGGTGATGCTAATTGTGATGAAAAAATTGATGGGATAGATTATTCAATGTGGTTAAATCGTCAGTGTAATAGTGGTTGTGCGGCTGAAAATTTAAAAGCCGACTTCAACTTAGATAATAAAGTTAATGATGATGACTATTCTATTTGGTTTAATAATCGCCAATAAATTAAAAATTTAAACCTTAATGAATTTAATTGATGATTAAAAAATTTTTTACCTATAAAATTGTAAAAATCTTTTCAATTGGACTTATTTTTTTACTGTCAGGGATTTTTTTCGTTTATTATTTAAATCAATATCTTTATCGATCAAAGGCCGGCGCCTCATCAGCAACTTTTTCATTTCTTCCCAATAATCTTTCTTTGAAAGTAGGAGAGGTATCAGCGCCAATAAGCCTTCTTTTACAATTTCAAGATGGAAGTGGCGATGAAAAAATTGATTATTTAAAATTGGTCTTAAACTTTCCAAAAGACAATCTTGAGTTGGCTGATTATATTGATACTTCAACTTCTGGTTTAAGTCGTCAGATACGGGTTGATGGACCCGTGGCAGCCAATGGCAGTGGACAGATAATTATTGAGCTTGGTGCCAATTCTCCTGGCGCGGGTCCCGCCACCAACACCAGTCCGATTACTGTGGCGAAATTAAAATTTAGAGGAAAATCAATTGTCAACAACAGTCAAATTACCATTGATAATGTTCAGATTGTTAACAATGCCTCAGCGGCGATAACCACTATTAATAGAAATGCTTTTTCTTTTTCTGTTGTCCCTTCTTGTACGAGAGATACTGACTGCGGTAACAACGCCTCTTGTCAAAGTCAAAATAATAATAATACCTGTGTTTGTAACTCGGGTCATTATAACTGCGACGGTAATTGGCAAAACGGTTGTGAGTCGTCGAATCAATGTATTAATCCAACCAATACCCCAACATCAACTCAACCATCAGGAGGTTCAGTCAGTTTAAATCTTAAACTTAAATTTCAAGGAGTGATGAAGGAACCATCAAATACTAATCAAAGAACAATGAAGGTTAGGATAAAAGTAGCTGGAGGTAATCTATCTTCACCAGTTTCGGTTGGTGCTGATTTTACCTTAACTAATAATAGAAATTCTAACACCGATGCTTTAATCTGGGAAGGAACAGTCAACTTACCCGCTCAAGTAACCCCAGGTCAGAAATATTATCTTTTAATCAAAGGCCCAAAACACATTCAAAAAAAGATTTGTGATAATACTCCTTCAGAAACAACTGATGGCAGTTATCGTTGTCAAGGTGAGCGTACAATTACTTTCTCTTCTGGTCAAAATAATTTAGACTTTTCAAAGATCTATCTTTTGGCCGGTGATTTACCAGTAAATGGCGCCCAAGATGGAGTAGTTGATTCCTTGGATACTTCATATATTCGCAATAACTTAGGCAAGATCGATCCAACGATTGTTTCCATTGCTGATTTAAACTTAGACGGTAAGGTTGATACTCAAGATTGGTCGATGGTTTTATACGCCTTATCAGTTAAAACCGATGAAGAATAAAAACTATGGTAGACTCAAAAAAAATTTTAAAAATCATTGGTTTTTCTTTTTTTCTTTTAATCATCGCTCTTTTTGGGATTTTTGTTTTTAAAGAAAAAAAACCAAAAGAGTCAAAAGAAGAATTATTTTCCTCTTCAAAATTAATTTCACCAACAACTACCAATTTTGAGGAAGTAGTAGTTGTCTTAAAAAAAGTTGATGATTTTACTTATCAAATTTTGGCTTCTTCTTACAATCACGATATTATTGGTTTTGATTTTATTGTTGAGAAAGAAGATATGACCAATTCTTCGATTTTAACCGCTTCTTCTTTGTTGTCATCTTTTTCTTTATATCAAACAAAAAAAGAAAATTTTTTGATTTTAACCGGTGTCAAAAAACTTAATTTTAGTCAACCGACCGTTTTTAGCGAAACACCTTTGGTTGAAATTAAGTTAACAAAGCCAGTTAAAATAAATCTAAAAAACACATGGGGAAAATACACATCCAAATTGGTAGATAATCAAAATAACGTTTTGACACCAAAGATTGTCTTGAAATAAAAAAGCTTTTGGGTTATTATTAATTTTGATGAAAAAAACACTTCTTTTTTTAATCTTAATATTTTTTTTCTTACCAAGTTTTTTGGTGGTTGAAGCCGCCAATTTTAGTTTTGATAAAAGCAGTTATTCGGTTGGCGTTGGTCAAACAGTTCAGATTCAGGTTAATATCGATACTGGTGGTGAGCAAGTCAATGGTGCTGATGCTTATATTAACTATGACAGTTCTTTTTTATCAGTAGAAGATGTCTCCGCCGGAAGTTTTTTTCCAACGGTAACTAATGATACAGAAACAGCGGGAAAAGTTTACATCGCCGGTTTAGTTGACGATCCGGCCAGTCCCAAAACTGGCAGTGGTACTTTAGCTACCATTACTTTTAAAGGTTTAAAAGATGGGACGGTTAATCTAATCTTTGATTGTAATAATTCAAAAATCGTTAAAGGTGATACCAATGCTACTAATATTTTACAATGCTCTTCTGATTATAAAGCAGTAATTTTCATTGGTTCAGGAAGTGGCGGAGGTTCGTCTAATTCTTCATCAAACTCTTCAAACAACAATCAACCACAAACATTACCCAAAAGCGGTATTTTTGAAAATTTAATCAATTTTGCCATTCCAGGAGCAATTTTGTTTTTAATTGGCGGCGGGCTAAAATTATTTATATTAAAATAATAAATTATGTTAAATTTCAACCCAAAAATTACTAAAATAAGCTCGATTATTATTGGAACGGTGATTGCGGTAATTTTGGGAATAATGGCTTTGAATATGAGTGGGGTTTTTACTCGGGCGTCAGATATGGAGCCAAGAGATGTGGTTATTTCTGATATTTCTCAAAATACGGCCAAAATTTCTTGGACCACTGGTATTGAAACCCAAGGGGTGATAGAATACGGAACAACGCCAACGGCTTTAAATTTTTTTGCTCCAGAGGTATCAAAAACAAAAAATCATTTAGTTGAGTTAACTCTTCTTTCCCCACAAACTACTTATTATTTTCAAATAAGAATTGGGGATAAAAAATACGACAACGGTGGTGTTCCTTGGACTTTTACCACCAAAGGGACAGAGACTCAATCCTCAGTGACTTTACCGCAAGCTACACCAACGTCTTTCTCCCAATCTCAATCAGAAACTGTTGCTACCCCTACTCCTATTCAAAGTTTAGAGATTAAAACAAAACCTACCAATACCCCAATTGTGCTTTCTTGCAATGAAACTGATTGCGCAAAAATCAAAGAGAAATTAGGCAAAGGTTGTACCACTCAAGATTATTTTCGTTGCTTAAAAAGGTTAACCCCAGCGGCCACCCTTACTTCTTCACCAACACCTACCGCAACTTCTTCACCAACACCAACCCATTAAGAATAAAAAAATAATTGGCTTTAAAAATTTGATATAATTTAACTAGTATTGGTGACTGTAGCTTAATTGGTTAGAGCATCTGCCTGTGGAGCAGAGGGTTGCGGGTTCGAGTCCCGTCAGTCACCCAAAAAGTAAATTAATTTTCCCACAACTTTTTCTTTACCCCCCCAACGGTCAATCTCTAAACTATAAACGACTTTAATTTTTTGATTACGAAAAAGATTTTTAAAAATATCCGCCTGATTAAAAGCCATCACTTCTAAGATAGATTTTTCATTTTCGTCGGTGACATATATTTTTAAATGTCTATTATCTTTGCCCAAAAACTTAACATCAAAAATCTTCCCTTCACTAAAAAAAAGCGGTTGAGGATTACCCATGCCAAAAGGATGAAGTTGTTCTAAAAGTTTTACCCATTTGAGATTAATTTTAGAAATGGGAAGTTTTAAGTCAACGACAATTTCTTTTTCTAAATCAGTCTCTTTTAAAATTGTGTTGGAAAGTTTTTCTGCTTCTTTTTTAAATTGAGAAAGTTTTTTTTCTTCAATGGTAAAACCCGCGGCTTGCGCGTGACCGCCAACATCAATAAGATAATTTTTTAAATTTCTCAAAAAATTGGTAATATGAAAAGAGGGGATGGACCTTGCTGACCCTTTGTAAAAACCATCGTTTTTGGTAAGAATTATCGTTGGTCGGTAAAACTCCTCAACCATTTTTGCCGCAACCAAGCCAATAATTCCCTCTTCCCATTCTTCTGAATGAAGAATAATGATTTTTGGTAAAAAAGAAAAGTTTTTTGTTTCAAAAGCCAAGATTTTTTTTGCTTCCAAAACCGCTTTTTCCACCAAATCCTGTCTTTGTTTATTTTTTTGTCCCAAATACGAGGCTAAATTTTTTGCTCTTTCTTCTTTTTTGGTACACAAAAGCCTAAGAGCATCGGTGGCATCTTTTAGTCGACCAACAGCATTGATTCGAGGAGCAATAATAAAACCAATTTCATAAGGACTAATTTTTCTATCTTCAATACCAGCCTCTTTTAGAATATGTTTAATTCCAACCCGACGGGTTTTTGAAAAATTCTCAAGACCGTACTTAACCAGCGATCTTGATGGACCAATCAGTGGAACTAAATCCGCCACCGTTCCAATTGATGCCAAAGCCAGATAATCACTAGAAAAATTATTTTGCAGAAGTAAACAGGCATGCCTGTTTCCGACATTTTTTTCAAAATTTTTATATATCTCCTTACTAAAAAAATATGAGACGCCAGCTCCTGATAGAGCGGGAATATGAAAAATGGCATCGGCTTTGGGAAGAATTTCTCCTTTTAGATGGTGATCGGTAATAATAATTTTTATTCCTTTTTTTTTGGCATATTCAACTTCTTTAACTTTGGTAATTCCGTGATCAACACTGATGATTAAAGCTGGATTAAATTTTTTTATAACATTATCAATTCCAAAAAGGGAAAAACCATACCCCTCAGTTTTTCGATTGGGGACATAGGGCATGACTTTAAAACCAAGGTAATATAAAGTCTCCCACAAAATTGCTCCGCCAGTAATGCCATCAGCATCATAATCGGTATAGACAACAACCATTTGATTTTTTTCTTTAACGGTTTTTATAATCGCTAAAGATTTTTGAAATTTATTTTTAAAAGAGAAGTTAAAATCAGAAAGAGAAATATTTAAAGGATTTTTTGGATTTAAAAATTCCTCAACGTTTTCTATTTTTCGATTTTTTAAGATAAGATCAACAAGTTGGTAGCTTGTAATTTTGTCTTCTTCTTTAATTTCAAAGAAGAATTTAATTTTCATAATTTTTTTACGGTAATTTTTTATTTTCTTCTTCGATTAAGTTAAAAGAAAATAATTTTTGTCCTAAATTTTGAATGAGTCGTCCTACATTTGATGACTGATTATAAGCGTTGTTTAAGTGTTTGTTAAGAACTAAAAAATCCTCCTCAATTTTTTGATAGTCTTTTTTAATCGCCGCTAAAAGGCTAACAATTTTTTTTGCTTTCTCCTCAATTTTTTGACCTTCTAGAGAAAGAAGAATGGCTTTCACATAGGCATAAAGGCTCAAAGGTGAGACAGGTAACACCATCTTTTGTCCTGCATATTCAAAAATTTCATCATTACTTATTACTTCGTAATAAATTTTTTCTGATGGGATATACATTAAAGCGTAATCAACAGTTTTTTCCTCAGGAAGAATATATTTTTTAGAAATTGCTTGGATATGTTTTTTAACATCGGCAATAAACTCTTTTTTAAAGTTATTTTTTTCTTCTTCATTTTGGGACAAAAGATATTTTTTAAAATTTTCTAAGGGAAATTTAGCATCAATTGGGATAATTCCTGATGAGGTAAAGATAACCGCATCCACCCTCTCACCATTTTTAAACTGGTATTGGAGTTTGAAGCTTTCTTTTGGAAAGTATTGTTTTAAAAAATCTTTTAGAATTTGTTCACCAAGATTACCTCTTATTTTTGGCGAAGAAAGAAATTGTTGTAATTCTTTGATTCCTCGACCAATTTCTGAAAGTTCGCCAACATTTTTTTGCAATTGAGAAATTACCAATGCGGCTTTATCTAGACGCTGATTAAAAGCAGTCATTTGCTGACTTAATTTTTGATCAGTAAGTTGGGTGGTATTTTTTAACCATTCGATTAATTCTTCTGAGATTTTTGTTTTTTCTTCAAGTCTTTTTAAAAAAAAATATAAAAATACTCCTAAAGAAAAAAAACCAAAAATGAAAACGAAGATTAAAAAGTTCATATACTGAAATTATAGTATAAACATAGTGTAAACGTGGTGTAAAAATAGTGCAAAAGTCAAAAAAAATACGAATGATACGAATGAAGATGCAAATGATGCGAATATGAAAGAGAGATAAATGGAGATTTGTAGAGATAAATGGAGATAAATAGAGATACGTAGAGATAAATGGAGATTGGGAGAGTGGAAATTAGTGTAAAAAGTAGTGTAAACATTGTGTAAAAGTTGTTAATATTTAACGTTTTACGTTACACGTTTCACGTTTCACGTTACACTTTGTTAAAGAGTTAGATGTTATATATTTGGTGTTAGATTTTAGGTACTAGGTGTTAGAAGTTAGATGTTAGTTGTTTGGTGAATCTATCTTACCTATAAGGGATTATTATTAAATTAGTCCTCCTCCTTTAAATATTTTTGGTTTTAACCAGTCTGAGGGAGTTGCGGTTGATTTTTTTGTCTCCGGTTCCTTTTCTACTTGTTCGATGGGAGTGGGTTCAAATTTTTGTGGTGTTGGTGGGGGGGTTATTGACGGTGTAAATGAAGAAACACTTGGTTGAAAAGAAGAAACTGGTTTTTTAATTATTTTTTTAATGGCTCCAAGTTTTAATAAAGAAGCGGCGGTTTCAAAGGTCTGGGCGTTTACTGAATAAGAAGAAAAGTTGTTAGTTGACGCGGTTAATCCGGCATAAAGATTGGTGGCAATCTCTTTATCGATTTCCACATTTAAGTTTTTTATTACTTGAAAAACCATTTCCGATAGAGAAGAAGCGGTTTTATTAACAAAATTGATTGTCCCAAAATTAGCATTAGTTAAATGACGATCAATGTTTATAATTTCAACCCCTTGAAACTGATTTTGATTGTTGGTGTAAATTTCCCCTAAAGAAGAAAGAGTTGGTGAGTCTAAGACAAAGATAAAATCAAGTTTGCCACCGGTATAAGAGTAAGAGACTTTTTGAGGGTCAAGTTTTGGGAATCCTTCTTGCGGTGTAATAATTAAATTAAAACTGTTTCCTTCAATTCGATAATCGATTTTATCAATTGATCCATCTACATAGGGGAAAGAAATCATCAGACTATCACCAGCGGCACTTAGGTTTTTTTGAAATTTATCAGCCGCTGTTAAATCATACTCCACTTTGGAGGCACAGGCCAAAGAAATATTTTTTCCTAATTTGACTAATGAAAGATATAAAGCACAGGCTGAAGCGACAGCATCAACTGACGGATTTTGGGGGATAACTATTGCCCCGGTTGTTTTTTGAGAAACTACTTTATTGATTCTTAAAAGAGTTGTTTGATGATTATTCTCCATACTATAAGATAGATTTTACCACATCACCTATAGTAATGTCAAGAGGAGGAGAAAAGATCATTCCGGCTTCTTCTCCTTTTTTGACTTCTAAAACTCTTTTGGCTCTTATTTTTAAAGAGACTAATTTTGTTTTACCAAGAAGCTTTTCATTACGATAGACTTCAACTGGATCACCTAAATTGATTTTTCCCTTGATTACCGAAACGCCATAAACTTTTTCACCCTCAATGATAAATGTGGCCAAAATTTTTGCTTCTCCTTTAACACTTTTTTCTTTTTGTTCTTTTTCTTTTAAAATTTCGCTTACTTCTTTTAATTCTTCTAAAAGCTCATAAATAATTTGATAGGTTTTAATAATTACTTTTTCCTGTTTTGCCAAAGTTTTAGCATCTTCTGTGACGTTGACAGCAAAACCAATAACAATACCTTTGACGATTTTGGCTAAGAAGATATCCGAACGGGTAATATCACCAACACCTTTTAAAACTACCTCACAGTTCTCAATTTTAGCAAGGGCATTTTCTATCGCCTCAAGTGAGCCAAAAGAATCGGCTTTTAAGACAAGAAAAAGTTTTTTTTCTTCTTGAGGTTTAAAGAGTAATATTTTGTCAATGGTTTTTTTTGAAGCTTTTTCTTCTTCTTTTTTTTGCGAGGCTTGGGGGGTAAGAGGAAGAAGGGTGCCCACTTCAGGCAAAGATTCATAACCTAAAAAGGTAAAAGGGGTTGAGGGGTAGACTTCTTTTATAAATTTTCCCAAGTCATTAAACATCGCTTTTATTTTTTTTGGTTTTTCCCCTTCAAAAAATATATCACCAACTTTTAAATGGCCATTTTTGATAATGGCCGAAACTACAACACCTCTTTTTTCTTTTTTTGTTTCAATCAGATATACCTCTGGTTTTGCTTTTTCATCAAAAGTCAAATTTTTTTCTGAAGCAAGAAGAAGAATTGTTTCCAAAAGATCAGTGATTCCTTGGCCGGTTTTTGCTGATAATAACACACAAGGGATTTTCCCCCCTTTTTCTTCAACCAAAACATCATATTTTATAAGCTCATTTTTTATTTTTTCTGGTTGTGCTTCTAAAAGATCAATTTTGTTAATAACAACAATATAGGGAATTTTGGCATTTTTTATATGATAAATTGATTCAATTGTTTGAGCCATCACCCCATCTTTACCATCAATTAAAAGAAGGGCAATATCAGCAATATTAGCCCCTCGTGATCGCAGTTTAGCAAAGGCTTCGTGACCAGGAGTATCGATAAAAGTAATTTTTGAATTGGGGTAACCTTTGATTTTAGTATCAATCTCATAAGCACCAATTCTTTGAGTGATGCCACCGATTTCTTTTTCGGTGATATGGCTTTTTCTTATGTAATCTAAAAGGGTAGTTTTTCCGTGATCGACATGACCCAAAATGGTAACTACTGGTGGTCTTGGGTGCATAAGATTTAAAAACGATTTAATTTAAATTTCTATTAATTTTTATTTATTTTCTTGATTTATTTCTTCATTAGCTGAAGAATTGGGTGGATTATTTTTTTCTTGAATGATATCGATATCAAGATTAGTAAGCTGAGAGGCTAAGTTAACATTGACTCCTCCTTTACCAATAGCCAATGGTGCTTGGTCCTCAGTGACATAAACCTTTGCTTTTTTGACTCTTTCGTCAATTTCTACTTTTGTGATTTTTGCTGGAGAAAGAGCGCTAACAAGAAAAATTTTTGGGTCTTTATTCCATTGAATAATATCAATTCTTTCCTCCCCGCCCAATTCTTCGGTAATGGTTTGAATTCTTGTTCCTTTTTGTCCAACACAAGCCCCAACCGGATCAACTCCTTTTTGTTCGGTGTAAACAGCCACCTTCGCTCTTTCTCCAGGTTGACGAACCACTTTAACAATCTTTACCGTGTTATTGGCTACTTCTGGGATTTCCCGTTTGAAGAGATTAATAAGAAGAAGAGGGCTAGTTCGTGAGAGAATGATTTTTGAGTTATTTGATTTATCAGTGATAATTTCTTTGAGAAGAAAAATAAGGGATTGATTGGGGGTGTATTTTTCATTGGGAATTTGTTCTTCTTTTGGTAAAAAAGCATCAGTTTTTCCTATATCAACATAGACACCACCTTTGCTATCGATTCTAACCACCCGTCCACGGATTAATTCCCCTTTTTGAGAAAAATATTGAGAAATAATGGTTCTTTTTTCTGCTTCTCGAATTTTTTGAATTATGACTTGTTTGGCAGTTTGAGCAGCAATTCGACCAAAACCGGGTGGGGTGACGTCTTTTTCTTCTTTTAAAATTTTAACTTCACCAGTTTGAGAATTAATCAAAGCTTTGAGTTCTGAAACATCTTCTTTTGGGTATTCTTTTTTGTAGGCTGCCAAAATCGCCATCTCAATTGATTTTAAAACTTCTTCCACCGGAATTCCCCTTTCGGTGGCCACCTGATTTAAAGCTAAGGCAAATTCGGTTTTGACAACAGTCATATTCTTTTATTTTATCAGAAAACTATTAAAAAAAGAAGAGGATTTTTTAGTAAATAAAAAGCAATAAAAAGTGGTAGTATTAAATAAATAATAATGGTTTCAAGAAAATAAAAATTTATAAATTGATTAAAAAATGGTAAATACCCAGATGATTGGTCTTATTACTGTTAACTATAATCAATATCAACAAACAAAAGAATTTTTGGAGTTTTTAAATTCAGTTAAAAAAGCAAAAAAAGCGTGGGTATATATTGCTGATGTTTCTTCGAAGAAAGAAGTAATCACTTTGAAAGGATATCAATTTCCGGTAACGTTGGAGGAAAAAGAGAACAAAGGTTATGCTTTTGCGGTTAACTGCGGTTTAAATTTTTTTTTAGCGAAAGGAATTGAAAAATTTTGTGTGGTCAACAACGATATTCTTTTTGCTAAAGACTTTTTAATAACAGTGGAAAAAACTTTTCAAAAAGCAGATATTTTTGGCGGAAAAATTTATTATGCCAAAGGTTTTGAGTATCACAAAGAACGTTATCAAAAAAAAGATTTAGGTAAAGTTTTATGGTATGCGGGTGGTGGTTTTGATTGGAAAAATGCTTTGACTTTTCATCGAGGAGTTGATGAGGTGGATAGAGGCCAATATGATAATTTTGAAGAAACTGATTTTATCACCGGCTGCCTTTTTTGTTTTAATAAAAAAGTGGTTGATAAAGTGGGGTTTTGGGACGAGAGATATTTTTTATATTTTGAGGATGCTGATTATTGTATTCGGGTAAAAAAAGAAGGATTTAAACTTTATTACAATCCAAAGATTGTTATCTGGCACAAAAATGCCCAATCAACTGGGGGTGTCGGATCCAAAGTTCATCAAAGATATCAAAGAAAAAATCGATTAATTTTTGGGTTAAAATATGCTCCGTTTAAAACCAAGATTTATCTTATTTTAAACTATTTGTTGGGTAAATAAGGTATGAATGCTAAATTGGCTGTTCTAATTTTTACTCACAATGAGGAAAAAAATGTTAAAGCCTGTATCGACTCCGTCAAAATTATAACAAAAAATATTGTTGTTATTGACAGCCAAAGTACTGATAAAACAGTTGAAATTTTGAAAAAGGAAAAAATTAAGTTTTATTCTTTTCCTTATCAAAAGTATGTTGAGCCAGCAAGAGAATTTGGAATAAGTAAGGTAAAAAATGACTGGGTTTTAATTTTAGACGCTGATGAGAGAATAACCAAACCACTTGCTTTAGAAATTATGGAAAAAATTAAAGATAACAAATTTTCTTATTACTATCTTCCAAGAAAAAACATTTTTATAAATTTTTGGTTAAAACATGGTGGTTGGTGGCCAGATTATCAGATAAGATTGATTAATAAAAAATATTTTCTTTCTTGGCCAAAAGAAATTCATTCAACCCCAAAGATTAAGGGAAAAGGAGGTTATTTTAAAAATCCTTTAATTCATCTTTTTCATGGTAATTTAGAGGCAATGGTGAGAAAGACGATTATTTTTGAAGAAATTGAGGCTAACCTTTTATATCAAGCCGGACGAAAAGCAAGCGTTTTTATCTTTTTTAGAAAGTTTTTGGGAGAGTTTTGGCGAAGATGTTTTAAATTTCTTGGATTTTTAGATGGAAATATTGGTATAATTGAAGCAATTTATCAAGCTTTTTCCAAAACGATTACTTATCTTTTTTTGTATGAAAAATACTTACCCAACGAAAAAAGTCGCTCTTTACACTCCTTATCTTGATGTTTTAGGAGGAGGGGAAAAACATATTCTTTCAATAATTAAAATTTTTGAAGATTTTGGTTTTACTCCTTATGTTTTTTGGGACACAAATTTAAAAAAAAAGATAGAGCGCATTTTAGGTTTAAATTTTAAAAATTTATTTTTCTTACCTAATATTTTTAAAAAAAAATCTACTCTTTCTTTTTTTAAAAATTTATTTGTCCTTAAAAAATTTGATTATTTTTTTTATGTCACCGATGGTAGTTATTTTTTTTCTTTAGCAAAAAAGAACTTTGTTTTTGCTATGGTGCCTGATAAAAATCTTTATCAATTAAACCTTGTTAATCGATTAAAACTTTTAAATTGGCAATTTATTGCGAATTCTTCTTTTACCTCTTTTTGGCTTAAAAAATGGGGGATTAACGCTTGGGTTATTACCCCGTACATTGATGAAAAGCTATTTAAATTAAACCGTCAAAAAAAAGAAAAAATTATTCTTTCGGTGGGAAGATTTTTTAGTCATTTACACTCAAAAAAACAAGATATTATTATAAAAACGTTCAAAAAAATTAAACAAAAAAACTCTCTGTTTAAAAATTTTAAACTAATTTTAGCTGGTGGTTTAAAAGAAAAAGACAAAGACTATTTTAATTATCTTCAAAAAATTACCGCCGATAATTGTTTAGTTATTTTTAAACCAAATATTTCTCAAAAAGAACTTCATCGTCTTTATCAAAAAGCAACATTTTTTTGGCATTTTGCCGGATATGGAGTTGATGAAGAGAAATACCCGCAAAACGTTGAACATTTGGGAATTACTCCTTTAGAGGCGATGGCGGCTGGTTGTTTAACTTTTTGTTATAAGGCCGGTGGACCAAGAAATTTAATTAAAGATGGCTTAAATGGTTTTTTGTTTAATAGTGAGAAAGAATTAATAAGAAAAATGGAGAATGTAATCTTTGATAAAAGAATGCAGAAAAATATTAAAAAAAATGCGTATGATTTTGTTTTTAAAAATTTTTCATATGAAGTTTTTAAAGAGAAGGTTAAAAAGTTAATAATTAGTATATGATTTCTGTTATTATTCCTGTTTATAAAAATACAAAAATTTTTTTAACCAACCTCAGAAAAAATCTTAAATTTTTAAAAGACTGTCAAATAATTATTGTTAACGATGATCCAGAAAGAAGTATTAAAAGCGAGATTAAAAAGATTAAAGCAAAAAATATTATTTTGATTGAAAACAAAAAAAACTTAGGCTTTGGTCAATCAGTTAATATTGGGGCCAAATATGCAAAAGGGGACTATATTTTTCTTTTAAATACTGATGTAATTTTAAACAATAAAAATTATCTTCACGCTTTAAAATATTTTAAAAAAAATCCTAATCTTTTTACTGTCTCTTTTGCTCAAGTAGAAAAAGATAACCAAATTGTTGGAAAAAATATTCTTTATTTTAAAGATGGATTGTTTTGTCATCAAAAAGCCAATAATTTAAATTTTGGATTTAATGCCTGGGCAGAAGGTGGCGCATGTTTAATTGACAAAAAAAAATTTAATTATCTAGGTGGTTTTGATAATCTTTATTCTCCTTTTTACTGGGAAGATGTTGATTTATCATATCGTGCTTGGAAAGCAGGTTTTAAGATTTTGTTTGATCCTAAAATTTTAGTTGAACACCATCATCAAACAACAATTAGTAAATATTTTGATAAAAATGAAATTAAAACTATCGCTTATCGTAATCAGTTAATTTTTAGTTTAAAAAACACCACCGATTTTGATTTAATAGCTAAATTTATTTTTTTCTTTTTTAAAAAATTAATTAAATCAATAATAATTGTTGATCTTATTTATTTAAAGGCAGTGATTACTTTTATATTAAAAATTCCATTAATTATAATTAAAAAGATATCGACTATAAAAATTTATAAAATTAAAGATAAAAAAATTATTTCTTTTTTTGAAAATGGATAAAAAAACTTTTTTTATCTTAGTGTTTATTACCTTTTTAGGTTTTTTTCTACATTTTTATAAAATTAATCAATCACCTCCTTGCATTAATGCCGATGAAGCAGCCTTTTCCTACAATAGCTACTCAATTTTAAAAACCGGCAAAGATGAATTCGGCCAATTTTTACCAGTAAGATTTAAGTCGTTTTCCGATTATAAAATGCCGTTTCTTGTTTATTTAAATGTTCCTTTTATTTATCTCTTTGGACTAAACTTATGGTCAATTAAATTGATCAATGCCTTTATTTTATTATTCTTCCCTTGGTTAATATATGGCTTGACAAATTATCTTTTTAAAAACAAAAAAATCAGCTTATTATCATCATTTCTTTCTGTTGTTTGCTGGACGGTTCAATCTATGACAAGACAACTTCATGAGGCATTTTTGACTTCTTTTTTAATCACTTTATCCTCCTATTTTTTTCTTTTAGCCAAGGATAAGAAAAAAATTAAATATCAATTTTTTTTCTTTATTTCTCTTTTGTTATCGCTTTTTTCCTATCAATCAAGTCGAGTTTTTGGTTTAATGTTTTTAATTTTGGCAATTTTTTATCATCTTAAAAAACAAGTAAGTAAAAAATTTGTTTTGGGAATTATATTAATCTTGGTATTATTTTTTATCACCGATTTAATTTATAAACCAAACCGAGTCATTAATTTATTTTTTTTAAAAAATCCCGGTCTTTCCTTAAAAATTAATGAGCTAAGAGGCGAGGGAGGATCAAAAATTATTTATAACAAGTTAACAGTTGGTTTAAAAGAACGAATTTTTGAGTACTTAAAATATTTTTCTCCTCAATTTTTAGTAATAAATGGTGACGAAAATTATAGATTTGGATTTCCTCAATTTTTGTCAATTATTACGCCGGTAGAATATTTTTTCTTTTTTATTGGTCTTTATTATCTTTTTAAAAATAAAGAAAAAAATCGTTACTATCTTTTAGTTATAATGATGATTTCTCCTATAACTGGAAGTTTAACTTGGACTAATCCATCACTACCAAGAACTTTTTTTATCATAATACCAATTCTAATAATTACTGCTTATGGTTTTTTAAATTTTATTAATAACTTTAAAAGAAAAAATTATTTTTTAATTTTGAGCATAAATTTTATTATTTTTCTTTTTTTCCAATTTTATAATTGGGACTTTTATTTAAATCACTACCCAAAAAAAGCAATAACTATTCATGCTTGGCAATGTGGATATAAAGAATTAACCGATTATATAAAAAACAATTATCAAAAATTCGATAAGTTTTATATAACAAAAGAAAATGGGCCACCTTATATATTCTTGCTCTTTTTTTTAAAATATTCGCCAGAAGAATATCAAAAACAAGCTAATAGTGGTCCAATAGATGAATATGGATTTTCTCAATCAGAAAAGTTTGATAAATTTATTTTTAATCTAGATTACAATCCTCAAGAAAAAAATATCGCCATAATTGGCCGACCACATGATTTTTATGAAGAAAAAAAATTAAAAAAGATTGTCTTTTACAACGAACCTGTATTTTATATTAAAGAAATTTTAAGCAATTAAAGCAATAATAATATTATAAAAAGCATGAATAAAAATAGGCAAATTAAGACTTTTATAAGTTAAATAAAAATAGGAATTTAAAAGACTTAAAAATACATCGGTCATCATTAAAAAAATGAGTTGATTTCCCATTAAACCAGGAATAGTAAATCGCAGAGGAACATGTAAAAAGAAGAAAAGAACGGCATTAAAAAAAGCAACTTGATAAAAGTTTTTTGTTTCTTCGTATAATCTTTTTAATACGAATCCAGTTGATAAAATTTGTTCAGAAATAGCCGTTATCAAAGAAACAAAAATAATATAAAAAATACTTAAATAACTAATTTTATATTTTAAAAAGACAACCTCCTTGGTTCGAAAATAATTCGCTAAAGTAATTGTCAAAAAAATTACTAATCCAATAAAAATTGAGATTAAAAAATCTTTTTTAACTGTTTTAAAAGACCAATTTAATGAAGGAAGAAATGATCTTTTTTCAATTTTTTTAATAAAATAATAAACCGGCAAGATAAAAATTATTGGTTTTGCCACAAACTCATCAAACCATTCTGGCATTTTAAGTTTTAGACGATAAAACGCCCAAATAATTAAAATAATTCCCCAAATATTTAAAACTTTTTGAGAGTGGGGGATTTCTTTTTTCATAACATTATTCAAGAAAATCTTTTAATTTTCTGGCGCGGGTTGGATGTTTTAATTTTCTTATGGCTTTAACTTCAATTTGACGTATTCTTTCGCGGGTGACTTTAAAATAGGCTCCCACTTCTTCCAAAGTCTTTGGTTTTCCATCTTCTAAACCGAAACGCATCGAAAGCACTTTTTTTTCTCGCGGTGAAAGTGTATTTAAAACGTTGTTTAAAGCATCTTTTAAAAACTCACGAGACACTTTATCATATAAGGAAGGTTCGTTAATATCGGAAACAAATTGTTCCAGTGTCGTTTCTTTATCATCACCAATAGGTGTTGATAAAGAACGTGGCTGTTGAGAAATTTTTTTAAGATTTTCCACTTCCTCAACCGAAAGTTGCATTTCTTTAGCAATCTCTTTTGTTTTTGGTTCACGGCCTAATTTTTGGGCAAGTTTTCTTTGAATTTTGTAAAAACGATTAATTTGATCAACCATATGGACGGGAATCCTTATCGTTCTTGACTGGTCGGCAATGGCTCTGGTTATTGCTTGACGAATCCACCAGGTAGCATAAGTTGAAAATTTATATCCCCGTCGCCAATCATATTTTTCCACTGCTCGGATTAAACCCTTGTTTCCTTCCTGAATTAGATCCAGAAAAGAAAGTCGTCTTCCTAGGTATTTTTTTGCTACCGAAACCACCAGTCTTAAATTAGCTTTAATTAATTTTTCTTTAGCTTGTTGGTTTCCTTTTTCATAACGTTTAGCCAATTCAACTTCTTCTTCAGCCGTTAAAAGCGGTGTTTGACCAATTTCTTTAAGATAAAGTTTTATCGGATCAAGTGATTCACCATGTTTTAAAATCTCTAGTTTTTCTAGCTCTTTCTCAAGCTCTTCAATACTTTTTTTTGCTTCTTCTTCTTCGCGAGAAGAAATGGTTTCAAAAATATCAACGCCTTTTTTAAAGGCTTTGTCAAAAAAATCATCGATTTCTTCAATATGTTTTTCTGGTTCAGGATAGACCAAAAGAATATCATCTTGAACAAGAAATCCATCTTCTTCACCCTGCTTTAGAAGATTATTGAGGTTTTTGGGAATTTTTGTTTTGGTCATAACAATTAATTTTATAACGAAATTAATTTTTTTTCTACTTCTTTTAATTGGTAATTTAGATGTTTTAATTCTTCGGTTTTTACTTTTTCTTCGTTTTCTAAAAGAAGACTTTTTATTTGATTTTTTAAGGAGTATTTTTTTATTTGATAAGCTAATTTTTCTATTTTTTCTTTTTTAAGTTCAAAATCAACCGAAGCAAGAAGGAAGATTTCGTCAAATACCGGTTTTAGTTCGTAAGGAAGAGTTTTAAGAAAATTTTCTAAAACAAATTTTTCATTCTTTACTTTGTACTCTAAAAAAAAAGTGGCAATTTTTCCTAAAGCCGGCAGTTGAAAGTCTTTTGGAGAAAGGATGGAGAAAACTAAATCAGCCAAAGAAAATGGTGATTCTGATTGGAAAATAATACTTAAAAGATATTTTTCGGCCAAAATAAGATGAGAGTCATTACTTTTTTTGACTTTTGGAATAAACTCAAGTTTTCTTTTTTTAAGAAGAAGATTTTTTTTAATTAGATTTTGGATACTTTGTTCATTAACTTCCAATAAAGTGGCTAATTTTTTTACATAATGCGATTGAACAACCGCATTTTTAATTTCAGAAATAAAAGGAATGATTTCTTCGCTAATTTTTTTCTTGGCAAAGGCAGTTTTTTCGGGATACTTTTTTAAGATTTTTTCAATTAAAAAATCATAAATTCCAACCGGGTTTTTAATGGTTTTTTTAAACAAATTAACATCTTTTTTTACTGCTTCATCAGGATCTTTGGCAAAATTAAAAGTAACGACGTTAATATCAAAATCAAATTTTTCTGCTTCTTCTATTGCTTTTTTGGCCGCTTCTTCACCCGAGGTATCGCTGTCTAAGGTAAGGGTAATTCTTTCTGTATAGCGTTTAAGAAACATTAGTTGTTCTTTGGTTAAAGCCGAGCCTTTGATGGCAACAAAATTGGTAAAACCGGCTTGATAGGGAGAGATAACATCAAATTCGCCTTCAACGATATAGACGTTGTTTTCTTTTCTAATACTTTCTTTGGCCAAATCAATTCCAAAAAGGGTTTCCCGTTTGTGATATAAAATTGTTTCTTTAGTGTTAATATACTTTGCTTCTTTTTCTTCACTTTTTAAGGTTCTTGCGGAAAAAGCAATGATATTGCCTCGCGGATCACGAATGGAAAAAATTAGCCGACCACGAAAATAATCACAAAAGTGACCCTTTTCGTTTTTAAACACTAAGCCATTTTCAAACATTTCTTCTTCTTCGTATTTTTTCTTTTTTAAGAAAGAAAGAAGTGATTCCCAAGAAAAAGGAGCATATCCAAGACCGAATTTTTTTATTGTTTCGTTTTTGATTTTTCTTTGATAAAGATAATCGAGGGCTTTTTTGCCAAAATCAGTTTTCCACAAAACATATTGAAAAAATTCAGCCGCAAGATTATTCATTTCTAAAAAACGTTTTTTCTTTTGCCAAGCTTTATCTTCAAAATCAATTTTTTTTAGGGTGACGCCCGCTTTTTTTGCCAGTTCTTTTAAGGCTTCAAAAAAGGTAAGGTTTTCCCATTTCATTAAAAACTTAACAATATCGCCTCCTTCATTGCAGGCACCAAAACAGCGCCAAATTTGTCTTTCTGGAGAAACGATAAAAGAGGGGGTTTTTTCTTGATGAAAAGGGCAAAGCGCTTTAAAATTACGACCGGTTTTTTTTAAAGGAATAAAACTGCCAATAAATTCAACAATATCAATTTTTTTTTTAATTTCCTCAAGAGTGTTTTCCATCGTTATTATTTTACCATTCTTTCAAAAAGAAACTTTTTCCTAATTGTAAACTTTTAATTTAATGTTATACTATTATTTAGTATGATATTTCTTTCATTGAAAAACCATCAAGTTAAACTTTTGGTGTTTAAAAAAAACATTTTTTCTCATTATGAAGTTGACTATTTTGAAAAAACCCATCAAACCCAACTTTTGAAAGATGGCCAAATAATAAACATTGATATTTTAGCTTCGGCGATTAAAGAAGGGTTGACTTTAACTAAAAAAAGTGAAGGAGAAAAAGAGGTTTTTCTTATTCTTCCCCAGGATTTTTTTATTTTTTTGCGAACTGAAGTCCCATTGGACCTTTCTTCGTCGGCGGTTGAAAGTTATGTTTTTGACAAGGTAAAAACTCAATTTAAGATTGAAAATGAGTCTTTATTAAGCGCTATGTTACCCTATCAAACACCTCAAAAAAAAGTAGTTAATTTTTTTGGTTTGACTCAAAAAAAACTTCAAGATTTGGAAAAGGTTTTTTCCCTTTTAAATTTAAAAATTACAAATATTATTCCGGAAACTTTAGCTTATTTTAAACTTTTTGAAAAAACTTTAAGAAAAGAAAAAAATGAAGTTGTTTTTTATGTTCACTATCATAAAGATTATGCTTTTGGTTACTTATATGATAACCTTGGTTTGTTAAAAAGCGAAAGGTGGGCCTCTGAGGTAAATCAAAAGAGTTCTTTAGAAATGGTTGTTAAAAAAGAAAAAGAGGTTTTAGAAAAATTGGGCTATAGACCTAACCGTTTGATTCTTTCTGGTTCTTCTTCAGAAAATATCCGTCAAGATACTTTTACCAAAGCGGTTGGCATTTGGACTAACCCATTAAAAAAAATCATTATCAATTTTTATGATGAATATTTAAAGCTTTTATTAACTGAGGAAAAAAATGTTTTACCAATTTTAAGTTTAGATACTTGTTTTGGAGCTTTTGTTTTTTCTAAAGAAAATAAAGATTTTATTTTTTTAAGAAAAGCTAATTTTTATTCATTACAAGAGAAAATAAAAAAAGAACCACTCTTTTTGCCAAAAAAAGATTTAGTCATATTTTTTATTTCTTTTATTTCTTCAATTTTGTTTTTTATTTTTCTTTCAACGATTAAGCCCAAAATCACTCTTCCTTCTTTATTGGTAAAAACCCAAAAACCTTCGCCAACACCAACGATTGTTGTTTCTCCTTCACCAACGCCAACACCAAAGATTTTAGTCGATAAACCAAAAGTGCGCATTAAAGTTCTTAATGGCTCGGGAGTTTCGGGTAAAGCCTCAGCGGTTAAGGAAATTTTGAAAGAAAAAGGTTATCAGGAAATTTTAACAGGCAACGCCGATAGTTTTGACTATGAAAAGACAGAAGTGTCGGTAAAAAAGGAAAAAACTTATTTAATTTCGGTAATTGAAGAAGATCTAAAAAAATATGTTTCTTCTTTTAAAATAGAGACGCTTTCTGATAAAGAAGCTTCAGATATCATCATTGTTATTGGCAAGGACTTTAAATAAAAAATTATGGAAGAGAAAAAAAAAGAACTTCAAAAACGGTTGGATCTTATTTTAAAAAAAATTAATCTTTCTCAAAAAAAAGAGGAATTAAAAAAATTAGAAGAAAAAACATATGATTCTTATTTTTGGCAAGACCCAAATAATGCTTCGACTGTTATGAAAAAAATTGCTCAGCTTAAAAAAGAAATTGAAGATTTGGAGATTTTACCTCTTCTTATTGAAGAAGATCCTTTGGAAGCGGAAAAATTGATTAATCAATATGAGATAAATCTTTTTTTGTCTGACCCTTATGATCGGGGAGACGCGATTTTTTCCATCTATGCCGGACAAGGGGGGACGGAAGCAATGGATTGGGCGGCGATGCTTCTTCGAATGTATACTCGTTTTTTTGATAAAAAAAATTGGCAATGGGAAATAGTTGATCAAATTGATGGTGAAGAAGCCGGTATAAAAAGCGTTGTCTTAAATGTTTATGGTCTTTTTTCTTATGGTTTATTAAAGGGGGAGGCTGGAGTTCATCGCTTGGTTCGCCAATCGCCTTTTAATGCTGATAAATTAAGACAAACTTCTTTTGCTTTAGTTGAGGTTTTGCCAATAATTGAAGAAAAAAATATTGAAATAAAAGAAGATGATTTGGAGTGGGAATTTTTTCGTTCTGGTGGTCATGGGGGGCAAAATGTTAATAAAGTATCAACGGCCGTTCGTCTTCGTCATAAACCAACAGGAATAGTGGTTACTTGTCAAAAGGAGCGTTATCAAGGACAAAATCGGGAAAATGCGTTAAAAATCCTTCGGGCTAAACTTTGGCAGATTGAGGAAGAAAAGAAAAACAAAGAAATCCAAAGCTTAAAAACAGGAAAGATTGCTTCTTGGGGTCGGCAAATTCGCTCCTATGTTCTTCATCCTTATAAATTGATAAAAGATTTGCGAACTGATTATGAAGAAACAAACGTTGATGAGGTTTTGGATGGAGAGATTAATGGATTTATTGAGGCATATCTAAAAATGACAAGATAATAATACTTTTTAAAAAACTTGCTTTTCTTTTAAAAAATTGTTATCCTAATTTTTATGGAAGATCAAAAAAAAAGTTTAATTAGATCGTTAGAAAGTGATGAAAAAGAAGAAAAAAATAAGGGGGAAAAAGTTTCTTTTTTTTATTTTTTTTCTTATTTAGGTTTAGCCATTTTTTTGGGAATATTAACAGGTTTTTTATTAACCAAAATTCCTTTTAAAATTGGGCCAAAAGAAAAAAAAGAGATTAAAAAAGAAGAAAAAGCGGCAGGCGTGGTAGATAAAAAAATTTTTAAAGACAAAGCCGAGGGGATTTTAAAAGAAGGGGGGATTGATGGGGAGGGGAATTTTCATCTTGAGCGGCCAGGTGGGCCCTCACAAAATGTTTATCTAACATCATCAACGGTTGATCTATCTTCATATTTAGGAAAAAAAGTCCGGGTTTACGGTCAAACATTTGCTGGACAAAAAGCTGGCTGGCTAATGGATGTTGGTTATATTGAAGTTTTAGAGGAAAAATGATTGTTTTTGAAAAAGTTACAAAAAAATTTCCCCTAGGAAACGTTGCTTTAGAAAACGTTTCTTTTTCTGTGGAAGAGGGCGAGTTTGTTTTTTTAGTTGGTCCATCGGGCGCGGGAAAAACAACGATCTTAAAACTTATTCTCAGAGAGTTTCTTCCAACTTCCGGGTCGATTTTTGTTGACGAGATGGATATTACCGATAAAAATTTTTCAAAAATTTTGACTTTGCGAAGAAATTTAGGGGTAGTTTTCCAAGATTTTAAGATTCTTTATGATAAAAATGTTTTTGAAAATGTAGCTTTAAGCTTACAGGTTTTGGAAAAATATAGTTTTTTGAAGATTAAGGAAAAAGTAAAAAAAGCGCTTTCGATTGTGGGTTTGGCGGATAAAGAAAAAGTTTTTCCCATTCAACTTTCCGCAGGAGAATTACAAAGGGTGGCGATTGCTCGAGCAATTGTTGGTGAGAGAAAGATAATTTTAGCCGATGAGCCAACGGGCAATTTGGATCCTCAAACTTCTTGGGAGATAATGAAGATTTTTAAAAAGATAGAAAAAGAAAAAACAATTATTTTTGCTACTCATAATGCTGATATTGTTAATAGTTTTCAAAGACGAGTTTTAGTGTTAAAAAACGGAAAAATAGTAAAAGATTTGCGAAAGGGAAAATATGAGTTTTAAAAATATCTTATGAGAGATTTTTTAATTTCTATAAAAAGGACTCCTTTTCAATCAGCGGCTTCTTTTTCAGTCCTTTTTTTTTCTTTGTTTTTGACTTTTTTTCTTCTTTTTTCTTTGGCTTTTTTTGAAGGGATTTTGGCTTATTTAGAAACTCGGCCTCAGATTATTGCCTATTTTCAACCAAAAACCAATGAAAATGAAATATTTAAGATTCGAGATGAGTTGGTAAGTTCGGGTAAAGTTTTGTCGATAAAGTATACTAATCAGAAGGAGGCTTTTGAAAATTATAAAAAAATGAATCAAGACAATCCTCTGCTTTTGGAAATGGTTTCTGCAGATATTTTACCTCCCTCATTGGAAATATATGCCAAAAAACCAATTTTTCTTCCGCAAATTGCAGAATATTTAAAAAAACAAGCCAGTGTTGATGAAGTTCAGTTTCAAAAAGATATTCTTGATCGACTACTAACCTTAACTTCTATTTTAAGAAAGATATCATTAACTTTTTTCATTTATCTATTTTTAATGACAACTACGGTTTTAATAACAATTACTCATTTTAAAATAGCTCTAAAAAAAGAGGAGATTGAAATCTTAAATCTTTTAGGGGCTTCCCATTCCTATATCCGAAGACCTTTTTTAAAAGAAGCTTTTTTTATGGCGATTTTCGCTTCGATTTTTGCTTTTTCAATAATTCTTGCAATTTTATTTTATTTTCAACCTTTTCTTAATTCTTATCTTCAAGGAATCTCATCACTTTATTTAAACATTTTAAACTTCAATCTTTTAATTTGGCCAATTAACTGGAGTTTTTTATCAATTACCTTTATTGTTGCTTCTTTATTTGGTGTCCTTGTTTCTCTTTTTTCTACCTTTTTAGCAACCAAAAAATATCTATAATAAAAATTATGAAGAAAATTTTTTTTCTCTTTTTTTTTAGTTTGTTATTCCTTTTTCTTTTTAATAAAAATATTCCCGCAATTGAATGTGAAGTTGGAATAAATTTAAGTGGTCGTTCCCGAGAAGAACTTCAAGAAATAAAAAATAAATGTGAGGAAAAACTTTCCCAACTGGCTAAACAAAGAAATACATTAGCTTCAGAAATAAGCTATATTGATACTCAAATCTATTTAACTAATTTAAAAGTGGCCGAAACCGAAAATAAAATTGAAAAAACTGAAAAAGAAATTGAACTTTTAAACGAACGAATTGAAGGACTCGATGAATCATTAAATACACTTTCAAAACTTTTATTAAAAAAAATTGTTGCTGATTATAAAAATAAAAGAATTTCTTTGTTATCTATTTTTCTTGAGGCAGATAGAATTGATGATTTAGTTAATCGAATCAAATACATAAAAACCACTCGAGAAAATAATCAAAAACTAATCATCCAAGTTCAAAATGCCAAGATTAACTTTGAAGAGCAAAAAAAACTGCGAGAAGAAAAAAAAGTAGAGCTTGATAATCTAAAAGCTCTTTTAGCCAAACAAAAAACTGAACTTTTAAATCAACAAAATGCAAAAAGAAAACTTTTATCTGATACTCAAAATAGTGAAGTGCTTTATCAACAAATATTAAATCAAGCTCGAAGACAATTAGCGGCTTTTAAGTCTTTCGTCCAACAATCAGGAGTTAACTCACCAATTGCTGCTAATGGTTTCGGTAGTGGTTCGGATGGCAATTATTATTCCCAAAGAGATGAACGCTGGGCCTATCAAACAATTGGTTATTCCTCAGAGAATATCTTAAATGTCGGTTGTTTAATTACCTCAACTGCAATGGTTGGAAAAAAAATGGGATTGAACATAACTCCTTCTGATATCGCTTCAAATTATGATAATTTTTATGGGTTAACCGCTTATCTAAATTTAAATGCGCCTATTTTAGGTGGGAAATCAAGAAAAGCAATATCAATTGTAGAAATTGATAATTATCTTAATTCCAATCAGTATGTAATCGTTGGTATTTACCGAAATAGCTGTGATTATGGTGGTGATCATTTTGTTGTTTTAACAAAAAAAGAAGGAAATAACTACAAAATGCACGATCCAAGTTATGGCCCAGATAAAAATTTTTATGACTATTATTCTACTATCTGTTCGGCTTATGTTTATTAAATCTTCTAAAATATTCTTTTTGTTGTTTTTAGGCTATTGACAAAAATTTTGAGAAAAAATAAATTAAATTTATGAAAGATTTCGCTAATATAACTTTTTGGATGAAAATATCAACAAAATTATTTTAATAATTATTTTATTGATAATTATTGCTTTTAAAGAAAAAAACCAGCAAAAAAATAAAAATGAAAAAAATTTTTATTTTTTTAATTAGTCTTTTTTTACTTTTATTTTTTTTAAAATCTGTTGAAGGAAAAATCTTAATTAATGAATTTCTTATTGAACCAACACCACAACAAGTAGAAATCATTAATATTGGAACAGAAAGCGCTAACCTTTATGGATGGATTATTGATGATGACGGTGGATCGTCAGCGACGTTTACAATTCCAGATAATTCAATAATTTACCCCAATAGTTGTCTTATTTTTTCTGGAAATTTTTATTTAAATGCAAAAACAGCTGACACCATTCGTTTATTTGATAATCAAAATATTTTAGTTGATTCATTTTCCTATAAATTAAGTCCTGGGCAAGGTGTTTCTTATCAAAGAATTCCTGATGGAGAGGATAGCTGGAAAACACAGTCTTCAAGTTTAGGATTTTTTAACAGCTCTTTACAATCTTGTGTTATTACCCCAACCCCAACTCCAACTCCTACTTTAACTCAAATCATAACAGGAACACCAATTTTAAACTGTACGGGACAGGCATGCCTGTCCCCTACCAATTTTCCCACCCAAAATTCATCACCAAAAAACACACCTATTCCAACATCTATCTCTTATCAAAATATCTATCTTTCTGAGGTTTATCCTAATCCCCAAACAGGTGAAAATGAGTGGGTGGAGATTTATAATGACAATGATTTTATTGTTAATTTAAATAATTGGTATATTGATGA
>Ga0308394_1000334_pt1 | contig 26596 bp, 32 predicted proteins | sample Hotspr2Sampleme2_FD_202366 | JGI IMG/M metagenome (GOLD analysis project Ga0308394, IMG submission 202366) | Hot spring phototrophic mat microbial communities from Mushroom Spring, Yellowstone National Park, Wyoming, United States - 20050701_me2 ...
CCTCTCGCCCACCACCAACCCGACAGCGAACGAGCGGGAGTAGCTCAGTTGGTAGAGCGTCTGCTTGCCATGCAGAAGGTCGCGGGTTCGAATCCCGTCTCCCGCTCCAGAACCACTACATGTCGTGACTGACGCCACGCACAGGCACCACATCTTGTGCCCACAACACCGGCAGACGAGTCTCCAGGGGGTTGACCATGACCGACTGCTGGACCGCATTCCGAGAGTGGTTGGTGGATTGTACCGGAGCTGGATTAAGCCCTAAGACACTGCGGGCGTACCAGGACCGTGTATCACGATTCCTACGGGAGATGAAACCACAGACGCTAGACGACATCAACCCGACTATGGTGGCGGAGTTCTTGGCTGGGCTACGTGGGCGGGGGCTGAGCTCGGAGACAGTATACGACCACTTCAAGGATTTAAGGATATGGCTCAACTGGTGCTGCAAACAGGAGATGCTAGACAGAAATCCCCTTAATCGGATGCGCCCGCCCAAACGAGAACACAAGATCAAGCCGGTGCCTTCGGTTGAAGAGCTCCAACAACTGATTGCAGCCGCTGCTACGGACGACTCCTGGATCAGCAAGCGAAATCGCGCGTTGGTCATCGTACTCATCGGTACCGGGCTGCGGGTAGGGGAAGCTGCACAGATGCTCATCGGAGACGTGGAACGCGGTTACTCCATTATCCGTGGCAAGGGCGGACTCGGAAGGATGGTGCCGCTGTCCATGGATGTTCGCAGGGAACTTCGGCGGTACATACGAGCTATACCGCGGCCTGTGAACAGGGACGAACCGCTGTGGCTGCAACAGGACGGGAGAACTCCATTGTCTGCGGCTGGGTTGATTGAACTGGTCCGCCGAACCAGCCAACGCGCTGGGCTGAAATACCGACCACATGCGCTCAGACGGGCATACGCCAGCTTCGCTCTCGCCGCAGGGATGGACAGCGAAGTGCTGTCGCGTCTGTTGGGACACACCACGGGACGAATGCTGCGACAGTATGCGAAGCTGGAAGTGGATGCGCTAGCCGAAGCGATGGCCAGGTATAGCCCGCTGCGCAAACTGAAGCTGTAGGACGCAGGGCGGGAGCTAATCCCGCCCGGCATCCGCTATCTGGAACAGCTCGGCTTCGGAAACGCCCAGCGCGGCGGCAATGCGCTGCCTGGTGTCCTGACGCTTCGGGATGTAACCGTTGCGCAGCATTTGAACCGTCACAGAGCTGACACCCGCCAGCTGCAACACCATGTACCCAGGCTTGCCGTGCCGATCCCTAGCAATGCGCTCAATCCGATCCCAAATGGTGTCCATGTTAAACCCCCATCATCATTTTCATCATTATTATACCACAGACGCTTGACAATAGTGCAAGTGTGGGGTATAATAAAAATGAAAATGAAGAAAACGGTACTATCTAAACTGGAAGGGGGTATAACCATGGAACTGCGAGACTATCAACAAGAATGTGTAGACGCTGTGCTGACAGCGTGGGAGTCCGGACGACGCAGAGCGCTGATTGCGATGCCTACGGGTACCGGCAAGACAGTAGTGTTCTGCCACATCATCAAGCAGCGATTGCACCAAGGAAGAGCACTAGTCTTGGTACATCGAGATGAGCTGGTTGGGCAGACACTGGAGAAGCTTCATGCCATCGTACCAGAAGCAAGCGTGGGAGTGGTGAAGGCGGATCAGGATGAGTACGATGCTGATGTTGTGGTCGCCAGCATTCAAACGCTATCGCGACAGGATCGCCTGAACCGCATTCCGCGCTCGCACTTCGCAACAATTATCGTCGACGAAGCACACCACGCCAGAGCCGAAACCTACATGCGTACGCTGGAGCATTTCCAGGCGTTTGAGCCAAATGGACCATGCACGCTCGGATGCACTGCCACGCCAGAGCGCCATGATAAACTAGCATTAGGCAAGGTGTTTCAGGACATCGTTTATCATGCGTCCATTCCGTCCATGATCCGGCGCGGGTACCTGTGCGACGTGCGTGGATTGCGAGTAGTAGCGAAGGTTGATCTAAGCAAGGTGCGCGTGCGTGGGGGCGATTACGTGGAATCGGAACTGGAACAAGCTCTCGTCGATGCGAATGGGGTTGAAGTCGTCGTCGAATCTCTCCAGAAATTCGCGGCTGACCGGAAGTCTATCATATTCGTGCCTGGAGTACAAATGGCACACCAGGTAGCCGCGGCACTGCGGGAAGCCGGTGTGGCCACCGCGGCAATCGATGGCTCTATGCCATTGCCAGAGCGCCGTGAGCTGCTCGCCAAACTGCGCTCCGGCGAACTGCAGGCTATCGCGAACTGCATGGTACTCACCGAAGGCTTCGATGAACCGTCGGTCAACTGCATCTTCGTAGCCAGACCTACACGATCGAGAACCCTATATGTCCAGATGGTAGGCAGGGGACTACGACTGGCAGAAGGGAAGCAGGATTGCTTGGTTCTGGATCTGGTCGGTGCGACAGAAGACTTGAAACTCCAGACACTTGACAGGATAACTTACACCGATCCACAAAAACTCAGCGGCGGCTTCATACAAGCAGAACGCTCATCCAACAAACACATTCAGGTCGAACACGCGCTTCAGGATTTGATAGCCATGCCGGTAGCTTTATTGGAGCAATCCAAGTTCCGCTGGCTGCGCGGCTCGCAAGGCTATGTGCTGGTGATGGCCGGCGGGGTAATTCGAGTCAAGTGGGACGAGAATGACGAGATGTGGGTGGGATCCCAAATACCCTATATGGGACCCACAATCAAAATCAAACGCGCCAAGGAACTTGAAGATGTGATAGATGCCTGCGAAGAGTACGTAAAAGATTCGGGCAGCGAGATTTTGGCCAAGGCAAACGCCAAATGGCGGACCCAACCGGCAACCAAGGCGCAACTTGATGTGCTGCGACGATGGGGCATCGAACTCAACGGATCGCTAACACGGGGCACGGTCAGCGACCTGATAGCTCTCGGGAAGCGAGATGCCCGACAACTGGCCGACCAAATAATCTAGCGATGCCGGGGGCTGCCAGGGAGGGCGGCCCCACTCCAAAATCTTAACAAAATCTTAACAGTATGTCTACATGTTTTGGGGATTTGTCTACATGTTTTGTGTGCTCGATTTTGAGCAGAGATTGGTTCTACTTAGAGTGGAAGCACTAAAAAGATGAGAACCATGTATAATACTGATGGTGTGGTATTGGTTGTAGATTGTGTGTGAGTGTTGTTGTTGAGCCGATTAAAGTAAGTCGGCATCCACTCCTTCTGGCAGTACAATGGAATTGGGGGACGGCTGGCCCCCGTCCCCCAAACTTCTCTCTCCTGCCAGAACGAGTGGTCGTGAAACATCCTAACAGAAGGAGTGGATCACCATGATTAATATACCACAAACACTGCAAGATCGTCAACAGTGGGTGCTGTGGCGACTGGTGGAGCGCGACGGCAAGCCCACCAAAATGCCCTTCTCTCCTGAAGGCAAGCCTGCCAGTGTAGCTGACCCCAACACATGGACCGACTTCCAAACAGCGCTGGAAGCCTACCACCGCGGCGGCTTCGACGGTATCGGGTTCGTGCTAACGGCAGACGCCGGCATAGTGTGCGTGGATCTCGATCATGCCCGCAACTGCACCGACTGGACGCCCGAAGCGATGGAGATGGTGCGCCTGATGAACAGCTACACCGAAGTGTCTCCGTCAGGACAGGGACTGCACATCTGGTGCTACGGGCATCTGCCTGCTGGACGCCGACGCAAGAACGGTGTGGAGATGTATGACAGTGGGCGGTTCATCACGGTAACAGGAGACCACCTGCCGATCACACCCACCGACCTACAGGAGCGTACCGCCGAACTGATGGAGCTGCACCGGCAGGTGTTTGGAGATATTTCTGTGCCTGCTAAGTGTCGGGAATTGTCTGTTTGTAATACTGACAGTTTGATGGAGCTGGACGATCAGGAGCTGCTGGAGAAGGCAATGAACGCGGAGAACGGCGCGAAGTTTCGTGCGCTGTGGCGCGGAGACACCACAGGTTACCATTCCCAGAGCGAAGCAGACCTTGCCCTGTGCCGACTGCTGGCGTTCTGGACTGGCGGGGATGCGGAGCGGATTGAACGACTGTTCTCGCAGTCCGCATTAGGGCAGCGGGAGAAGTGGCAAACACGGGCGGACTACCGCCAGCGTACCATCGCCGAAGCTATCGGAAGCCTGCGCGAAACCTACAACGGCAACGGCAATGGCAACGGACACCGCCAGAACCCACGCCAATTGCGCCAGAATCGCGCCACAGACGCGGAACCGAGCGGGACGGACAACCTGACCACCACGCAGGAATCGCACGCCACAACCCAACCTGGCGCAAACACAGCACCGCCGCGCAAACCCACACGGCCGGCACCGCAGCCGTGGCAAACACAGCGACCGAAACAGACCGCGGACACAGGGGGGACGGAGAGCGCAGACACAGGGGAGAGAGAGAGCGCAGACACAGTGGGGACGGACGGTGGAGTGCTCGGCAGCAGCTTGGCGGGAGAAGCTGCCCGTCCTGTGTTGGCAGCTTTAGAAGATCATTCCGGGGAGCTATCACCGCTATGCGGTGATAGTACTCCTAGTAGTACTCTAGTTAATATAGTACGCCCGAACGAAACTGTAACAAAAAGCTACAGTCCATGTAACAAAAAGCTACAACCGGTGAAACAAAAAGCTACAACTTGTGTAACAAAAAGCTACAACATATGTAACGAAGAGCTACACCACCTGACGGTGGCGGAAATGATTTTGGCGCACGTGTCGGACCGCGGTTCGATTACGTTGGCGGATTTGCTGGCGTTAACCGGCTGTAGCGAGCCGGCTGCCCGGCAGGCTCTTCGCCGGTTGGTCCGCGCCGGTAAGTTGGTGCGTCGCGGCTCGTTGTACTTCCTGCCGTCGGCTGACGAGACCGAAGGTGAGACGCTGGCCGAGTACGCGCGGAGGAACGGCATTTCCGAGGTTGCGGCTCGGGTTAGGCTCAAACGGTTAGTGGATTCTGGCCGAGCTCTTCGGTTGGCGCGTGGGCTGTATTTCGTTCTTCCCGACAACTGGCAGCTGGTCACGGCGGAGTGGAATCCATGCGCCGTCCGCCGCGATCAGCGCGGCCGCGAGTACTACGAGCTGGAGCTGTGCGAGCCGATTGGGTCCGTGCAAACCATTCGGTTTTACATGAACGAGACACGCTACAACGCGCTCTGTGCGGCTTCCGAGATCCTTGGGTTGGAGCGCCGATCTTGCCGGATAGCGGTAGCCAGGAAGTTCCGCGGTGGCAGGTCCGTATACGATTGCGTAGCGATTGTGGACAAGAGCGGTTCCCGTCTTCTCTGGCGGGAGCGCGAGAAGGATTGAGTCGCGATCTGATTTGGGGGTGTGAGTCCGCTTGTCCGGCGCGAGTCGGCGGCGTGGCTAGACGGTTGAAGCAGGATCGATTCCGAGCTGAGTTCCTGTGGGACAAGTACTGCAAGTGCGACGAGTTTGACTCTGAGCGTTACGAGCAGCGGCTGCTAGAACAGTTTCGGCCCATGTTGCGTGGTTTGGTGTTTCGGGTGCGCCACGCCATTGGCTGGTTGTTCCCTTCACACGACGTTCACGATTTCTTCGTGCTGGCCGAACTGGCGTTCGTGCTGGCTATCCGTCAGCTGAAGGCCGAGCAGGTCGGTGTGCGAGCGTTTCTGGGTTGTCTGCGCACCCGTTGTCTGTCTCTGTTCTTGAAGCAGTTGAGATCTGAGTTTGAGTTCTCGTCGTCTGTGGTGTGGGAGCAGGTGTTGCGTGGCAGCTCGCCAAGCAGCGTTCGGGCAATAGTTTGCGCCGACAAGATCGAAGATCTGCTCGCCCCGTCCGACGACGAAGCCGACGACGACGAGCCGCGCGACGAGCTGTGGCTCTCGTCTCCGCACCCCGACCTAGACCCACAATCATCGTTAGAGCTCAGGGAGTTGGCGCAGGAGATTTGGTCCCGTCTTTGCTCCGGTGAGTTGCGGGTGCCGGAGCGTTGGCAACAAAGCGATGAGCTAATCGCGTTTCTCCGCGAGTGCGGGTTGCAAATTGGTGAAGTTGATTACAAGCGCATTCTTCGTCGGAACAAGGCGCGACGAATGCGGGCGCAGGTGAACAACAATCCCGATAAACCCGATAAAGGAGCGAAGCCATCGGTTGGCGCGGGATGCGCAGGCCGGTGGCGTTTGGCGGTGCAGCAATGCAAGCAATTCCCCCGTCAGCATTTGATGGATCGGCACGACCGGATTCTCTCGGGCATTACCCGTGCGTTCCGATCCGCTGGGCTGGACGTTGCGCCGGTTGGCGCGGAGTACGGCGGAGAGCAGTATGACCCCGACTTGTTTGTCAAGCCGCGGCACGAACAGCTCGGCTTCTATCTAGAGCTCAAGACCCCCCAGCGAGAGCGCATTGCCATCGACTTGGATGAGTGGACGTATTTCCGCACTCTGGGCAACGTGCTGGTGCTCGGCGTCTGGGCGGACGGGCGGTGTGCGGTGGTGGACATCGAACGCGACCGGCCGCTGTTTTGGGGCGCGGCGTCTGACGACCGCATTCCGGTGTTGGCCGCCGAGCAGCTCCGCGAAATGGACGTTCCGCTCCGTCTGTTTGATCGCGGCGACCCCAGTTACACCAGCAACAAGCCGTTCATCATCTACCGCCCCCAGCACACGTACAAGACGTTGGAGCTGGCGTTGGCTGCGGTGTTGCGCAGGGCAGGTGTTCGGCGGTGAGCGATCGGGAGAAGCTGGAGCTGTATGCGCGGTTGGAGCCGTGGGCGGTTCACCTAGCTCTTGCTGTGGCCCGCGCTGCGGGTTTGTCTCGTTGGGCAGAAGACATTGAGCAGGAAGCCCGCATGGCGTTGTGGGAGTCCATCCAGCGGTTCAACGGAAACGGCGCTGCTGAAGGGTTCGTGAAGCAGCGAGCCAGGCGCAGGCTCATGGACGCATTACGTAGGTACAGGCGCTGGGACGACCGCGAGTGGACCGTGCTCCAAGATGCGCTACAGCAGCTGGGGGACGATTCAAATCTGTGAGTTGATGCGATAATGTATATGGGAAGGGAGAGATCGGTTGCGCCGAGTGGACGCATACCACCGCATACCATGCCAACACCGAAGTGGTCACCAGAAGACATAGCCGCTATATATTTGACGGCTGCTACCCTACAAGAAGCAGCGGACAGGCTTGGTCGCAGCTTAAGCTGGCTGACCCGTCGGCTCCGCGACCCAGCCGTCCGTGCTGCCATCGCCGAGCTGAAGTCGGAGATGCGCACGAAGTTAGTGGACGCATGGCATCAGGTAGCGTTGTTGTCTCTTCATAAGCTGGCCGAGATCCTTCGGTCTCCAAATACTACAGACTCTGCTAAAATTGACGCTGCACGTGTCGTGTTACAGACGTTGGTGCGTTTTCCATCTGGGTCGTCGGACGACGTGGTGATTGGGTAGTGGTGTTCACCGAGCGCGATTACTGGCAGTCCATCGGCGCCCCCCATCCCCGTCAGTCGGAGTTGCTGGATCTGGTTCGTGTCAGCCGAAGAGTAGCCGCAACCGCCGGTCGTCGGTTTGGCAAGTCGTGGTTGCTGAGTGCTTGGGCGTTATGGCGGACGCTGAAGCAGGAACAGGTTTGGTGGGTTGCACCGTCCCATCAGCTGGCTAGGATTGGCTTTGAGTATGTCTTATCTCATGCTCGTCACCTACCTGCGGCAATCCGGAAGCAGTTAGTAATCAAGCGCAGTAGTCCGTACGAAGTCGGGTTCCGTGCCGGTCTGTGCCAGTTTCTCAGTTCAGACAACGAGTGGCAGCTTCAAGGCAGGGGACTGGATCTGATTGTAGTTGATGAAGCCGGTGAAGTAGACAGACTTATATACATACACGACCAATACTTGAGCCCATGTCTATTGGACAGGGCAGGGAGCTTGATAGCAATCGGCACACCGCGCGGACGCCATTCGGATTACTTCCAGCTGTGCAGTCGTCCGGAGTTCATTCGGTTCGTGGGTTCGTCGTTTGATAATCCCTACATCAGTCGCGACGAGTTGGAGAGATTGAGTTCGGAGTTACCAGAACCGCTACGTCTACAGGAGCTTGGTGGAGAGTTTGTGGACGTTACTGGGCGAGCGTTCCCTGACATCAGCATCGATTTGATAGAGCAGTTTGACATTGACAGAGTATGTTGCGGATTGGATTGGGGTACGTTCTCCCCTGCGGCTGCGGTTTTAGTGGTTCGGCTCCCCGACGGCAGGTACTATGCGGTTGACGAGCAGTATGCCGCAGACACCAACGCCCACCAGTTCGCCGACATGGTTCGCGACCTGTGCAGCAGCAATAGCGTTAGCAAGTGCGATTTCGTGCTCGATTCTTCGTGCTTCAACAGGACGGACGGTTTAGTGTCGGTTGCTGAGAGATTCAGGGAGCGACAGGTTCCTGTTAGTCCTGCTACGCGCGACAGGCTGGGCAGTCTGGCGTTGCTCCGGCAGTTGATGGCAGAACGGAAGCTGGTAATATCGCCCGCCTGCACGAACCTGTTGGATGAACTACGCTCCGCCGAGCTGATTGATGGTCGTGGCGATTTCACCGGCAGCGACCATGCGATTGATGCACTACGCTACGCAATAGCACATCTGCACCAGTACCCTGTCCGGCGTCCAGCAGACACGACACCCGAAGCCATCTGGCAACACGCATTGAAGCAGTCTCGGCGGCAGCGAGTTGGAGCCAAGTATCTGTAGATTAATAGGAGTAGAATTATGCCTACGTATGATTGGTATTGTGAGCATTGCAACCTGACCTTCACTATATTCGTTGGGGGTTATAACGACGCAGCCTATTGCCCAAACTGTCACCAACTGTTGAAGCGACTGTTCAGCCCAACTACCGCACTGTTCATCGCCGAGCCGTTTAAGGACTATAACATCGACACCATCCGCAAGTGGGCGCATGAGATGGAGACAGACCCCAAACGACGCAGCGCAGCCGAGCGAGCAGCGCAGGTCGCCAGAGAGTTAAACGAGAGTGCCCGTGAATGGGAGCAGCTTGACCAGCGAGTTGAGAAGTTCAGGCGCGGTGAAGTAGATTGACCAGTGAACGAATTACAGAGCTGTTGAACATCATTGAATCACGGCAATCGCATTACAGCGAGCTGCGTGCGATTGCAGCGGGTGCGCTGCCTTCCATATGGAGCGATTGGCGGCACTACGAACCAGCCGGGTCAATCGCTGCCGATATAGTGGCAGTGTTGGAAGCTGCCTTGATTGGTCGTGTGGACTTGCGCGTCGATCCAGACGACGCCATCGCCGACCAGCTGATGACGTTGCTGTACAACCGCCATCTCCATCCCCTGGTTCGCGAAGCTGTTCGGGATTTCGTTGTCTGCGGCTGGGGCGGTATCGTAACAACCCCATGGGGTCCTGCTAGGTTGAAGCCGGAGCACTCGATTGCAGGCAAGGACTGGTATCTGCGTCGGTATGAGCTTGATGTCAAGTCGGCTCGTCAACGCTACGGCAAGCGTAGGGTGTTTGATGGAAGAACTGGTGACATCTTGCTCGTTGAAACACTGGAAGACGGTCGGTTGCAGGTTAGGTTCGGCGACGCTGTTGTCTTCAGTCAGCCATGGGACTATGAGCCGCGGTTGTTGATTGGCGAAGAGCGTCCCCGTCTGGTAGACAACTCGTTGCACGGCGCACCCATCTCAATCATTGAAGCATGTAGAGATTTATTCATCGATCATCATATACTACGCACCATGATAACCCGTCGTGCAGCGATGGCAGGATTGGTTCAGGTTGTTTCCAGTCAGTTGGAAGATCCCCAGAGCGCCGATAACATTGCCAAGCGTTGGGACACGGTGCTAGTCAGAGACGGGGCAGCCGTATTCCCATTGGACCAGCGATCGTTGTCTGAGCTAATGGCAATCCAGCAACAGATTGAGCAGAGCATCTCCGCGCGGTCTGGTGTCTCAATGTTTCAGCGCGGCATTTCGGACCCGCACGTGCAGACGGCTACCGAAGCCGCGCTCCTGCAGAGCCAAACAAACACCAGACTGGTGTATTTACAGAGCATTGTTCGCGACTGGCTGAATGATTGTGTAGGCGATTATCGCAGATACCTGGTCTCCCTACCCGAAGACGAGCTGGAGTATGTGGAGTTCCCGCAGTCCGGAACTACCGAGTTCTTCGGGCGCGGACGCCATTACAGCGAAGCTCTGGCAGGTCGACAGGTTGTGGTAGCACTCAGCGGGTACAGGGACATTGCACAGAGACAGCAGGAAGTAATGGCGTTGTTACCCGTGTTACAGCAGAGCGGAGCCGATGTTCGTCCGTTGCTTGAAGAACTTATCAGATTAAGCGGGCGCGACCCGAAGCTCTATCTTGAACAACAAGGAGTGTAACAATGAACGAAGAGATCATGAACGCTGGTTACGACGCACAGTCTCCCGACTCTGAACCTGAGACCACAACAAACACCGAACAGCCTGCTCAGGCTCCGACCACAGAAACCGAGCCTGATCCGGCACAGGTTCTGTGGGGCGCCCTGCAGCAGGACCCGATTGGGACCATTGCGTTTCTGGCACAGCATTATGGCTTGCACCAGTTCGCGCCCCCGACGCAAGGCGATCCTACCTATGCGCACCAGCAGATGATGCAGCAGCCAATGCAACAACTGGACCCGTGGCAGGAATTGCTGGCGAATGTTGCCCTACGCATGTGGCAGAGCGAAGGGGCGAGCATCGTCAAGCAACGCGCCACCGAAGACGGGCTGGAGCTGAGCGACAACGACTTGCAGCAGATATTCCTGAACGCCCTGGAACGCTACGCAGGGGACATTGACAGTGCCTACGCAGCCTTCGCCTATCCACGATTGAAGGCGCGAGCCAGCCAGAAGCAGTCATCCGAAGAGAAGGAGCCGGAGAGCGGGGATTTGATGTCCAGCATCATCATGGCTGGCTATCGGTAATCGGCAATCCGCCTGACCTGGCTAGGTCAGGCTTGCACTCATACCTTATATATATATTCCATACCAATCCAAACTAATCTACAAGGAGTGAGCAATCATGCCTGCTTCAAGCATTACCTGGTCGTGGGATCGCGCAGCATCCTACGGGTTGCCAAAACTGATCGCCCAAATGCGCGACTCCGTGACGGCGCCGCCTACGTTCGAAGCGCTGCGCAAACTGGACGCAGTCGTACCCGATCGCGGCGGCTCGACCATCCTGTTCCCGTTGCGGTACGCTGCCGTCAACGTGCAGGTTGTGCCCGCCAACCCCATGAGCATCACACCACCAAACGCCATTACGGACATTTTGTCGGCAGCGAGCTTCGACTGGGCAGAGTTGTATGCCCAAATCGCGATCGACAACCGCGACATTAACAAGGTGTCGAACAACCCAGAGAGAGCAGCGACCATGATGCGCCGGTACGCCGAGAGCGCAATTCGGGACTTCTACAAGCTGATTAACACCGCCCTTCATGGCAACGGCACCGGCACCGAAACGTCTCATGGCGGGTTTGGCTTCTACCTGGACGGAGCGAACTCTGGCACACTCGGTGGCATCGCGAAGTCGAACACCTGGTGGCGGGCGCGGCAGAAGTCCAACGTCGGCGCGATGTCGGTGGACAAGCTGGATTCGTGGATCGTCGAACTGTCAAGCGACTACGAGTCCCCGCACCTGTTCGTAAGCACGCCCGCCATCATCAGCAGGGTCCGGTCGCTTCTCCAGGCGGGCGAGCGCGTGGTGAACAAGGGGGGCGACGACCAGGAGTTCGGCGCATTGGCTATTGCCTACGCCGGGGTGTTACTGGTAGCGGACGCGAGCTGCCCCGCTGGCACTGGTTATCTTATAAACACCAACTCCATCAAGGTGTATACCGATGCCAGTGAGCCGCGCATGGAGAAGGTAAGCTACCCGGCGCCGGCTCAGATCTGGAACGTTGTCATGTTTAGCCAGCTCGTTGCCGGGGCGCTTGCCGATTCGTTGCGGGCTACCGGTATCACGTAATCTCTCTATTCGTTTGGGCTGGGGGATTGTGCCCCCAGCCCTGCTCCTACATTCATTTCTTCTCATAGAAGGTGATAGCACATGCCGAGTTTTGAGCGACCATTCCCAGTAGCGGGCGGACAGGTTCAGGAGTGGCTGTCGGACGATTTCAACGGCTCGAGCATCGACCCAAGCAACTGGGAAGTGTCCGGTACTCCATCGGTCGGCAGCAGCGAGCTGACGCTATCCGCCGGTCAGGCGCTGTTGAGCCGTCAGGGGTTCCAGCCACCGTGTTTGATTGAAGTCGTTGCCACCATGACTGGGCGTGCCGGCGGCGACGACTTCCGCATCGGCTTCTACACCGACGACAACAATCTTATAGAGTGGCGTGCTGCCGGTTCCACCCCCGCCAACATGGACGCGGTCATGCGTGCGGGTGGCGTGTTGGACGAACAAAACGGCATCAACGTCGGTGCAGCCAACGGTTCGTACCGACTAGCTAGTATCTACGTTGGAATTAGCGAAACGTTGTGGTCGTTCCGCAACATCAACTCGCAGGTAGTGCGCAACGAAGTGCATCGCATTCGGGAGCACGGCATTCCAAATGGGCCGTTTCGTGTTCGTCTGGCTGGTCTGTCGACGGGCGGTTCGAGCCAGCTGAAGGTACACCGTGTGCAGGCGTATCAGTTGGCGGACCTTGTGCCGGTGGGCGCGTTGGGGCACCATGTGGACAACATGGCTATCCCTGTGCGCTTGACCAACACTCCGTTCGTAGCGTCCCCCACCAGCACCGCGCTTAGCGCTGTTCAAGTAACCACTGATAATATTTCTTCGCTGGCAGCGGGTTCCGTGCAGACGGGTTCCAACCGTGCCGGGTTTACCGAGCAGGCGCACGTGCAGGCGTACTTCAGCGGTGACCAGCCGTTCACGTGCTGGCTGGAAGCTCAGTTAGACGGCAGCAACTGGGTCGTGATTTGGTATGGTTCCAGCACGGACGCCACTACTGAAGGCGTTACCCGTTACTATGCGGTATCGCCGATATTCCAGTGCGTGGGCAGCCGCAACTATCGGGTCAAGGTGCGCAACGGTGGTAGTGCTGCTGGTAATTTCCGCGCGAGTATCTCGTTTGCCATTCTGTAAGGGGGTAACGGCATGAGAGCATACGTTAATTCGGCCGGTACGAATGTGACGCTGGTGGGCATCGACAGTGGTGAGAAGTTCACGGTGCCGGCGACCGCATTGCAGAAGCTGTTCGGCGTCGTTCCGCAGCAGGACGAAGTTTGGGAGTTCCGTGCCGCACGGTTGGACGACATTGCCGAGACGTTCCGCAAATGGCAGGTAGTGCAACAGGCGATTCAGGAGCAGCAGGGGGCGCAGCAGCAGTGAAGCGCTGGCTCATCCGTCAGATTTTGATCCCCTACCTTCGCGAGCGCGGGCTGGTGTTGCCAGCCGATAAGCGCAAGGAGCTGGCTCAGCGGTTCGGGCTTGACGTGCTTGTAATTGCTACCATTGAGCAGCTCGTACAGAACGCTATCATTGAAGCACTACTCAAGGAGTGACGTTTAATGGCACACGGCACATACAAGGGCAAGAGTCTGAGACCGGGCGGCGGTGGCAGGTTCGCTCGGCTGGTAGATAGGTTGAAGGCACGCGGGCTGAGCGAGAAGCGTGCCCGAGCCGTTGCGGCTAGCGTAGGGCGCAGGAAGTACGGATCGAAGCAGATGGCGCAGTGGGCGGCTCAGGGACGCAAACGCAGGAGCAGGAAGGGATAGGCGGTGTTCAGCGGCTGGCAAATAAAATCGGCTCTGGCGGCGCTGGCTTCAATATTGTGCTGGCTAGTCGGCGGTTGTGACGCGCTGGCACAGGCGCTGGTGCTGTTGATCGCGCTGGACGTTGCCGGTGGACTCGTGCAAGCGTTCTACGAGCGCAAGCTCAATAGCTCGATCATGCGCCGTGGTCTCCTGCGCAAGTCCGGATACTTCGCCGCGATCGCGTTGGCAGTGCTCGTGGACCGCGCCTTGTTCCAGTCAGCGCCAGCGTTTCGGACACTGGTGTTGTCTTATCTCTGTGTCAACGAAGCCCTGAGCGTACTCGAACACCTGGCCGCTATTGGCGTACCGCTGCCTGCCCAACTCAAACACGCCTTGGAGCGCGCCAGGAAGGAGCTGGACAGCCCACATGAACCCGACGATCGCCCGGCTTGACGCCGTCGTTGCGCGATTGGAGCAAATCAGCCGGCGCGAGCAGACGCTGCTCCGCTGGCTTCTGGTAGCTGTGTTCGTGTTTGTGTTGTCGGCTGTGCTGTCGTGGGGTGGTTTCTCATGGCGGTGATTCGTGGTCAGTCGTATGTATATGTCTATGTGGCGTGGGACACGGCGGGCAACACCAGGAGGACGGGTGACGCGGCGAACCACACGGTATATATCAGCAAGGACGGTGGGAACTACGTGCAGGCGTCCAACGCGCCGTCGGAGATTCTGTTACCGAACAACAATCCGACGGGCACGTATCGGGTGACGTTGACCGCTTCGGAAATGGACGCGAACACGGTAGTGGTGTATGTGGTTTCGTCCACGTCGGGAGTGACCATTCCGGTGGGTGAGATTCTCACCGAGCGGGGGCGGGTGGACACGACGGTTTCCAGTCGCGCTACCGCCGGCGACGTCTGGAGCCACTCCAGCCGTACGTTGACGGGCAACGTGACGGTTGGGAGCTACGCGAGTGGACAGAACCCGGCAGACTATGTGCTGGCAACACCGGCGAACAAGCTGGCGACCGATTCAAGCGGGCGGGTCACCGTTGGCTCCAACGCAGACAAGTCCGGCTACTCCTTGTCAACCGGCGAACATAGCAATATCGCTTCCGCCGTGTGGTCCGCCGGTACGCGCACTCTCACCAGCTTCGGCACGTTGGTCAATGACACCGCCACCGCCGTCTGGTCGTACACCACCCGTACGCTGACAAGTTTCGGCACACTGGTTGCTGATATCTGGTCCCATTCCACGCGCACACTGACGTCGCTTGGCACACTCGCCAACGACACCGCCAACGCCGTCTGGGGCTACAGCACGCGTACGCTCACCAGCTTCGGTACGCTGGTGTCGGACGTCGCAGCTGCTGTCTGGTCGTATGTGATCGAAGGTGGGCAGTCTGCGCTGGCCTGGCTGCGGCTCGTGGGTGCAGCGCTATTCGGCAAGCGCACTGTCTCCGGCAGCACGTACACCCACCGAGACTGGAACGACACCAAGGACCGGATTGTAGGCTCAGTGGATTCGTCAGGGAACCGCACCATCTCCACACGCGACGGGAGCTGATATGGCATGGATCCCATGACCATCAAGCTCATACTGATGTTCATCGGCGCGTTCATTCTGGGCTTCGTGCTGGGGTACCAGCACGCGCTTAACGAGCAGGGCGGTGTCGTTGAATAATGGCCTGGCTGGGTCGGTGGCTCTGGAGCTGGGGCGGACGCTGGCTGGGGTATGACGAAGCCGGACAGCAGCAGCCGGCCGACGCCGTACCGTACACCCGCTATGGGCGAGTACGCAAGTCGTCCACCGACCGTCTGTTCGGCTTCTCCGAAGGCAGTTGGCAATGCACCATCTCTCCCGGCGCCGTCATACTGCAGCGCACCAACACCGACGACTACGTGCGGATGCGCGTGCCTGACACCGACTGTCCGCCATTGCCGCAGCCGGGCACTCCGCTGGACTCTGGGCAGGCAGACGAAGCCGAACCGAACCGGTGGCAGTATGGCGGGCAGTATGTCTCCGGTGCTGGGTGGCGGTTCGGAGCTGCTCCGGGGGCTGCGCTGGATTGGGTCCAGCCTTCCTACGGTTGCTATGAAGGCAATTTCCTAACACGTGTCACGGTCAGGTTTACCGGCTCGTTCCAACACCCTATTTACTACATTACCGATTACTTCGGCTTATTTGTCGTGCTAAACAACAGTGTTGCAGGGATTGGCTTCGGTGGGGACGTTCGCCCTTCTGTAGGAAACACCTTCGCGGTCAATATGGTGCTGTGGCATTCTTCTGGCGGCGGAGCAGCTTATAATCGGTGGGTCAATCTCAATACCCCGGTGCATCTATTCATCCGACGGGCAGGCGGGACGATTTCGGTGGGGTGGTCAGTCACAAATGCGAACGCGCCCGACCCTACCACCGAGATTGAAGTCGCGTATGGGGTGCTCGGCCCCGTACAACTACGATTGGCCAAGGATTTCTACTTACCTGAGACGCAGCCACCCGAACCACCGACATCGCGAATATCGGCAGTTGTTTCGCAATGGCGGACCATTTATGGGGCATCAAGCTCCATTTCGGTAACGACGCCGGTGGTGGATGTTGGGCTACCGTGGCGGGTGGTGGTGCGCGGGCTACCTGAAGCGGCTGCTCTCCATTGGCGAGCGAGCAACACACCGTTCAGTGCTGGGGATGCGACGCCGCCATGGAGCAACCCAACAGGCGAGTACAGGTATTGGCAGGCAAGGCTACAGACAAGCGACAGCACCACACTACTGGAGCGCATTGAGTTTGTGCCGGATGCATTTCCGTTGCTGTTATGGCGTAGGTTCAGGAGCTATTGGCAGTTGTTCGAGACGGGAGAAGGTCGGTTGACGAAGGGTCCGTTTAGAACGGTATTCGGCAGCGGTAACCAGCGGCGCACACAGGATGGATGGATCCAGCAATCGGATGAAGAGCGCAATATTGGAGATGGTTGGAAGTGAGCAGCACGATTGAGTTTCGGGATTGGCAACCAGGTCAGGTGGTAAACAGTCCGGTAGCTGGTGTCCGGTACGTGTTGTTGCGCACCCGACAGGGCGCGGTGCAGCGCACGCTCTCTGCCAACCCATCGGTCACCGTCGTAGAGCAGCCACCGCACTGGCCGCTACCCGTTGCCACTATGCGCGGAGCATGGAACCCATCTGGTGCCGATGGGGCGCCGAGCTGGGCTACCATCATTGATGCGTACGGCATTCAATTCAACCAATCTGGCAATCATGTACTCTCGTTTGGGACAGAGAGCTTCAATGTCTCAGTCTCAAACCCGCCGCCACAACCAGACAAGTGGCAGGTGGAAGTGCTCTGGTGGGATCAGGCGTGGCTGCACAACGTATTGACGGTCAAACTATCATATAGTGGCACTTCCAACCCAGTCAGGCTGGACCGCTATAACGTGCCTACGAGTTGGATTTATGCTTGCGACATCGAGCGCACGGACACGCACGAGTTCTACTGCACATATAACCCGGACGGGAGCGCGGATGTCCATGTCTCACCAGCTCCATCAGGAGAACAGATTTCAACAATCGCTATCATTGTAGGTGACACGAAATGAACGAACATGTTGGAGAGTTGATAGAGTCGCTGGATGCATTGCTCTCGGACCTGCGTCGTGCCGGGTGTCATTTGGCGTGTGTGCTTGTGGAACCTGGCGATTCGGTGGGATTTCATTCATGGTATGGTGGTAATCCAGCCCTGCTGTACGGGCTAATGCAGGCAGTGGAGCAGCAAGTGTACGACACTCTGATAGATACAGTTCGGGGGGAGCAAGATGACACTGAGTGAGAACAGCAATACGGTGCGCCGTACACATCAACGCACTTGGAATGACATTAAGGGGGTAACAGTATGACACTAGCACATCTGAGAGCGATGGTGCGCGGATTAATCTCGTATGACCTGGAAGGGGTTCGCGCGACCGATGCCGATTTAAACGACCTGATTAACAGAGCCTACTTCGCGCAATGTGAAACCGAATCTGCCAATTTAAGCCGACAACCAGAAGAGCGATCCTACAATGTGTCCGCAAACCAGCGAACTGTGGCGCTGCCGGGGATCATTCGCATGGACGGCGTGGCTTGGATAGTGTCCGGGCAACCAAGCGAATTGGAGCCGCTGCCAATCGATCAACGCCCACGGCTGTTTCGCCCCGACACCGGTACACCCCGCTATTTCCGTCGGGATGGCGAGAACTTGTGGATTTACCCCGTCCCTGCTTCGGCGGGTTCGTTAATAGTGGTGGGCGTCTTCAAAATCCAGCCAACCCTATTGACGGCGGACAGCCATGAGCCGCAGACCCCAGCATCGATGCATCCCGGCATTGCCTACCGCGCGGCAGCAGAATGGGCATTGCGTTTCGGTTCGCCGAAGGCTCAGGCACTGTTGGAAGCCGCAATGCTGGCCGAGCAACAGTTGGACCGCAACAAATTCGCCGACATGTTGCACTCTTGGAATGGCATCCCAAGGTAGTGGGGGTAAGTCCCGTGGCTGAGCAGTGGCAGACCGAGAAGCTGGTGTTTGTCGGCGAGTCGGTAGGACTGAACGAGTACGAGCAGCAGTGTTCGCTTGCTGAAAACTGCGACCTGTCCGGCGGTATCCTACGGCCGCGGCTGGATGATTTCAGGGTAACGACTTCCGCTGCCCAACGCGCCTGTATGGTGGACGTCTCTGGCGGTACTATCAGATTCAAGAACTCGTCTGGCTACTGCTTCGCGTTTGGAGATGATGCATACTTCTTGAACTCCAACGGGCAGTGGACACGGGTCAAGGCGGACGGGAGCGAGCAGTCACTGCAGGAACCTGCCGCACCGACAATATCCAACGTCACTGAGTACTTCGCTGCAGAAGCGCTGTCCGCGGCGTATGGTTCGTGGAACGTAAACCCAAATCCAAGCTGGCCGCCAACTTGGAGCAACATCAGCGGCTCTATTTCGCGAACCTTCTCCTTCTCCAGCAGCAAGAACTGGAAGGGCGCGGCGTACTTCTGGGCTATTGTCGAAGTGCCGCCTGGGGGCGATGCTACGTTCAACTTCTTCGTCAACGGCAACGAAGTTCCAGGCAGGTTCGCCCGAGCAGACAACTGGTTCGGCTGGCTGGTTTGGGATGTCAAGTCTATAGATTGCTCCGCTATTAACAGCATTGGATTCAGCTATACGCTGTCTAGCTCGCACACGCTCATGATTCGATACACTGTGTTCGTGGAATATGGCGTACCACTGGGGCAGCAGGTGTACGTCGCAACACGGGAACGGAATGGGATTGAGTCTGTATTATCTGCGCCGTACAACAAGACTCTGCAACGACCATTCCGAGAGATTGATAGCACCGGGGTGTCGGTCCTGTGCTCGGTGCCGTCAGGTCAAGCCGGCGATATCGTGCGGTTATATCGGGCTGTGGGTGGGCAATACATACGGGTTGCCGAATACGTCGCTCCCGGGCCATTCTCATCTGTCGAACTGTACGACCGTGGCGACAGTTCGGAAGGGTATTACCGTCCGTCTGGGAAACTGCCGTTCGGCCCTGCTGCGGTGGCGGGCAACAGGGCTGTGGTGGCGGCTAATCGCACTCTCTGGATTTCTCAGGCAGGCAATCCTATAAGGTTCGGCGCCACAGCCATCAATGAAGACAATTTAGACGCCTACACAGTGGTGTTGCCGGCAGCCATAGATGCCATTGCACCGGCTGAAGGCGGAGTAATCGCGCACACCAAGCGTGGGCAGTATCTCGTACCCCTGACGCCGCAGTTCGACAACGACCTGTTGCATCTACGACCGCCCGTATTGGTTGACGAACGCGCGGCTGGAGATTTCAGGGCCGCAGCGGTCGGGGCGTTCATCTCGGATGGGCGCTTGTTCGTGGATGGACAACTGGTGGCGTCTGGATTGAATAATTCGAGCTGGGTCATACGTGCTGGTGGTCGCGTGTACGTGGCGTCCGGTACGACATGCTATGTCTGGTCTCCGGCGGAGTGGGATGGGGCTGTGCGGTGGTCGCTACCGGCTGCGGTGCAATGGGTGTTCACTTACGGAGACGATGTGTTCGTGTGTACCAACATCGGCATCTACAAGCTAGCGGGTGGATCGGTCAGGACGGCATGGTGCCGTTGGCGTACCGGTAAGCGGTTCATGCCGATGCTGTCTGCGCTTCGATTTGTGCATGTGGCAGGCGATGCGTACTCGGTGAAGCTGATTCGTCCAGGCAAGCCGGACGTTACCATGACCAATGTATCTGGACGAGTCAATGTGCGAGCTGGAGAACAGACGCACGAATGGCAGCTGGAGTTGAATGTGGCGCAGTCGGATGCGGTGTATCAGTGTTACATTAGCTATGAGACAGGGGTGCAATGAGTATGCCGACGTTCCCCACAAGGCCAACCAAACAGATCGTAGTTGGTCTACCGACCGGCAAGCTGACTGCTGCTGATTTCGGTATCAGTCCCGAAGTTGCTCAGGTACTGCAGGATTGGGCAGCCAAGGAGCGACAGAAGCTGGAACTGCTGCTGCTTGTAGCCAGGCTACGGGAGCTGATGGATCGTAAGGAACGGATAGAGATGGCTGCGCCCCAGTCCAGACCAAAACCAACCCCACAGTATCTGCTGCTGAACGGACAAATCGCCCAGATTGCCAACAAACTGGCGCAGAATGGAGTGTATGCCACACCAGAAGAAGCCATTCGAGATGCCGAAGGGTGGACCAGGTGGAAACCAACGATGGAGCGATTCCAAGGACAGCCGGTGGTTGCGATGGAGACGCAACCGTTGCGGTACTCCTTATACACTGCAATGTGGGGTGCCGAAGCTCCGGGGATTATCAATAGGGTAGAGCAAGCTCTAGCGAACGCAGCAGCTCGTCGTCCGCAGCGTCCCGCTCGCAATCAGAAGTAAATGGTATTCTCAGCTGCCGCCAACTACCGTCCGGCAGCTGTACGTAACAGAATACGTACAACACAGCGCGACGACCGCGATAGGGACGGGCATGGGATCTACCCACACACCGGTCGATTTGGATGACGAACGGGGATGTCTGGTCTATGCGACGGAACACTGCGGCGACTGTTTCTCTGGATGTGCCCGGAGCTACCGCAATGGGAATCTCATGTCCGTAAATGTCGCGGATACCGATGCGTGGCGCGTCCACAATCCGACGATGCTGCTCCAGCACGACCAGCACGGATACTGTGACGCAAATCGCGGCAACCACTACCAGATAAGCAATGTGCCAGCGTAATGCGTAGAGTGTTCTCCACATGTCAATCACCAGTAACAGTATACCACGAATGGAGTGTGATAGACCATGTTCGGTAAATTGCTGAGCGGACTTGGGAAGGCAGTGGGTCGGTTTTTGGGCGGCCCTTGGGGGCAGCTCGCTCTCACGGTCGCCCCCGCACTGTTCGGTCGCCGTGGGGGTGGCGGCGGACAGGCAGCTGCAGCGGAACAGGCAGCACAAGCACAAGCTGCAGAGCAACAGGAAGCCGCTCGGCGAATGATGGAGCTGGCAAACCAAATCCAGATTCCACCGGCGCTGGCTCCCGTCGTGTTCGCCCGAATGAAGGCGCAGGCACTCAGTACCCAACCGCAACTGCCGGCTGGGGTTTCTGTACCAGGACTAACAGAGCTCGTACGCGCGAAGGGCATGGCACTGGCGCAACAGGCAGGGGCGCAACAGCAGCTGGCGGATTATGATGCCCAAATGCGAGCGTTAGCACAACGCGCCCAACTGATCAGCGGCGCAGCTGGGCTGGCAGGCGGAGCCGGTGGCGCATATCAGCAATTAGCCCAAATGTATAGACAGCAACAGGCTGGTCAGCTCGCGGGTTGGGCTAGTTTGATGCCACAAATTGCTCAGTTGTTCAGGCGTCAGTAGATAGTTCTGTAAGGAGTGATTAGGATGTTAGGATCGGTAATCTCGTCAGTTTGGCGGCTAATGCGTGGGTCGGGCGCCCCCAACCCGTTCGAGCCGCCACTATTGCAGTTTGCACGGCGGCTGCACCAGCAACGGCACCAGCTGACGCAACAGCAGGGTGGACAACCACAACCGATGACACAGCAGCAACCCCTGCAGCAAGCCGAGCAACCACCGGCGCAGCCTGCTCAGCCGATGCAGCCCACTCAGCCGATGCAGCTTGCTCAGCCGATGCAGCCGTGGCAGCCGATGCAGCCGGGGCCGACGATGCCTGTGTTCGCACCCCAAGACCCGAACCAGTTCATGCAATCGTTTTTGGGCGGGTTCACACGCTCCATGTTTCGCCGACCCTGGTCGATGGGGCACCCAGGCCAACAGATGCCCCCTAGCCAACCGTCACTGGCGCAGATTCTGATGCGTTTGCTTGGTAGGTGAGCTTCAGATGGATTGGGCTTCGCAGAGATGGCTGAATACACGGCGCCGCGCAATCGGCAACGTTCAGCTGCTGGAGCCGTGGGCGATGCAGCCGCAGCTGGGGCTGGACGCGCTCGGGCAGCCATTACCTTATATAGATATAAGCAAGGATGATGCTGTGGCACAAGAGTTGAACCGGCTTCTGGCTCCTGTCCCCGCCGTCGCTGCCGCCTTGGGCTGGGGGGCGCAACAGCTGGCGCAGCAGCAGGCACAAGCGCAAGCACAGGGACAGCCTGCACCGACCGCACCCCAACCACCGACAGTGCCTGCGTTCACACCACCACCACAGCTGAAGGATCTGCCGCTACCCCCAGCACCGCAGCTGCCCGAACCGCCCAAGTCGTTGGTAGAGACGCTGACTCCATATCCCCAGCTACCGCCATTCGAAGCTCCGCGCCGCGAGTGGCAGGATGTGGTAGCGCAGGTACTAGCTGGTATAATCAATCCCGATATATTGCCATTCGCCACACAGGCATTTGAGAAGGCGTATCAGGAGCGCGTTGCAGAAGCCAGGGACAGATATGAGAGAGCTGCAGCGAACGCATTGCAGGCATGGCAGGCGCGGCGACAGGCAGAGTTGGCGGACGCACAGGCACAGCAGCAATACCAACAGCAATTAGCCCAGCTCCAAAACCAGTACCAGCAGAACGTGTACCAAACGCAGGCGCAGAACATCCAGCAGCAGAACGAACAGGCACTGCGCGAATGGCAAGCCAAACAGCAGTATGGTCAGTGGGCGTATGAGCAGCAGTGGAGAGCGTACGACAAGGAAGAACAACGCCGAATGCAAGAAGAGCAGAAGAAGCTGGACCGAGAACTTCGGCAAGAACTGCAACGCAACCAGATGGGCTTGAGCATGTACAACTCGCTGATGGCCTACGCCCAGAAGCCCGCGCTAACCGCAGCTGAACGCCAGACCGCACTCGCAGCCATCCCTGCGCTGAAGTCGATTCTACCGCCAGAGTTCCATCCTTATCTCGATTCCATTGCGCAGACAATCCAAGCCAAACCCAGCGTGCCGGAACAAAACCTGGACATCATGCGCCAGAAGGCTGAAGCTGCAATCAAACAGGGCTGGGAGAAGATTAGACAAGGCGAGCAGCGACTGGCTCTGGCTCGGCAGAAGGCGCAACAGGGCAACAACAAGGATGCATGGACCGCGCTCAAGGAAGTGCGGCTGCAGGCGGAACAGGCGCGAGACAACATCCGCCAAATCAATGAATCACTAGGGCGCACGATTGACAACATTTACACAGGTAGACGGGAGCCAGCCATACAAGGGCCTGAACGCGAGAACTTGATACGCCAGCGGTCACAGCTTGAACAGCGACTGCAGAAGCTGGAACAGCAACAGGAAATACTGGAACGACAGCTGCTATTCGGTACGCCGACACCGCAGCCGCAACCACAACCGAAACCACAAGCGCAGCCAAAACAACAGCAACAGCAACCGAAGCAACAGCAAGGCGGTTGGCAACAATTACCAGGCGGAGTTCAGTTCAGGATCAAGTAGGTGATGGATGATGCCTGTAATCGTTGAAGTCAAACTGCCAGATGGCCGCCTGCTGGAAATCCAGTTCCCCAACAAGCCGACGCCACAGGATGTCCAGCGCGTTGTTGAGCAGATACTGGCGCAACAACCACAACCCACAGCACCGGCTAAACCACAACCCACTCAAGCCCAACAACTGGCCGGGGCACTGCGGGGCACACTCCAGCGCGGATGGAATTGGTTGCGCTCTAAGCTCGGCTTGAAATCTCCCGAAGAGCGAGCCGCTGAAATCGCCGGAACAGCACTGGCGAAACACCCAGAAGCCTTGCAGGAGATGGCTCGGATTGAAGCCGCCCGAAGGCAGGCTTCGTCCGTGCCTGCCATGCTCCGCGATGCTGCGATTGCGCCCGGCAACCTAGCTGCAGAGCGACGCTACGGCTCGGCGCTGAAATCCCAGAAGGCGCAAGCAAGTACTGGCAGCCAGATGGAACAGGTCGGCACCGTGACGCAGCTAGGCAACTTGCTGGGACTGCCCCAACGCGGGGCCGTAGCATGGGCTAAGCAAGTGGCTTCCAAACGTGGCGCTCAAGGGAGTAAGTACGCGGACAGCGGAGAAGCCTTCATGGATGCTGCTGAGTGGGGTGCGCTTCTCGAAGACTTAGCTCCGTTCCTGCCGAAGCCTGTGAGACAGGCATTGGCGGTGCCGATGGATATCTTATTGGATCCGTTGCTGCTCGTGCCGCCAGCCAAGGTTGCCCAAGCGCTGGCGCCGATAGCCAGCAAGCTGCCGGGCGCGGCAAGGGCCAAGGAACTGGCGCAGCGCGGACAGTACGCACTGCTGAAATGGCTTCATCCAACAACAGCGGCTGCACTCGAAACCTTAATTCGTCAAACAGCCCGAGAGTACGGAATTAGCGGGAGCGACGTTTGGGATTTGACCAACAAAATCACCCGAGATCCAATGATTACGTGGCTGGATCTGTATAACATCGGTGGCAAAAATCTGTTACAGCTGATGAAGCGGGCGCTGGAAATGGCCAACGTTGAGTTCGCCGGGGCGTCCCCGCGCGAGTTCTTCATGTCCGCAATCATGGCCCCCACTCAACACATGCCACCGGCCGCCACGGCAGAAGCGCTGGACGCCTTGCGTGGGTCGGTCGCCGCGATATTGCAGGAGCTGGAAGCCAACCGGGGGAACGGGAACACCCCAGAACTCATTCAATTATTACTTGAAAATGCTATTTCCTTACTCCAAAGACCGAGAATGTCACCGGACGAGATCCCACTCATGGCCGGCTTCGTGGAAGCGATGCGCCGCTGGGCGGTGGACCGCGAAGTGCCATCCAGCTGGCAGCGTGCGTTAGGATGGTGGAAACGCAGCGTCACCAGCTTCAACTTGCCAGCAGGATGGACGCGCAACTTCCTGGGGAACTTTTTGGCGCACTATCTTGCTAACGAGCCATTGAAACTGTCACCACGACCGTTCGCTGAGTTGCTTAAGGATGCATTTGGCACCACCACATTCACACGCGCGGGCGACATCGGAGCCGATGTGCTGCGCCGCGGAGAACCACCGAAGCAAGCAATGGCTCGTGTGGCTCAAGCGCTGGCGGACAAGGCAGGCGAAATCTACTCCAGCGCAGACAAGTTGGCAGCCGCGGTGCTAGCCAAAATCACAGACAAACCAGTAGAGCACTTCTTGATCGGCGAGTCGTTCCGGCTTCCCGAACGCATCGAGTGGCTCAGCCGAGTTGGGTTAGTACCATTCGCGTCCTGGCCGACGTTCATCGCTCCGCGGCTCTGGAAGGGCTTAATGGAGAAACCAGCTAGGTGGCACAGGCTCGGATTGGCACTGCAGGCGGCAGGCGCACAGGAGAAGGACAACTATCTCTACAAACCACTACCAGAAGGCAGAGCGCTGAACCTGGAACCGTTCCTGCCCATTAGCCCGTACATGCTCTCCGCAAGCGAAGGCGATCTGCCTGAGCTGCTGCAACGGTGGCCGCCACTCGCCATCGCCAGAGACATTACGGATGCACTGGCCGGGGCACCGGCGCGACCGGCAGCACTGTCTACCGAGTCGCCACCGCTGAACGCAGCCATCACCACACTGAACTACGCACTGCCACCCACATTCTGGAACCTGCTGCGCCTGATCCGACCAGAGCTGTTCGCCGACATACCACCCAGCCCGCTGCTGCCGCAGGACTACGTATGGCGGCTGCTTGGCGCCGGGATCATTCGGGACCCTGAGCAGTACGCTGCCATCAGACGACGTCGGGAGCTGGAGAAGCTGCGCCGGTTGATGCGCCGGGTCGGCGTGCGGGCGACACAGATGAGCGAACAGACAGGAGAGTAGTGCGGTATTGCTTCTTGTGGTCGAGAGCAGCGGTAAATCTATTCTCACCGCTGCGCCAAACTAAACAAACTGCACGTGTGGCTCGCAACAATCTCGCACCAAACCAGCACGTCCACAAGCAATCGGGCTCGGCGAACATAGCCGAGCCCGTTTCTGTTGTTATGGCGGTATTGGTTGTGTTGGTCGAGAGCGCGGCGGAAATCTATTCTCACCGACGCGCAAACAATCATAAACAACTACAATGTCCGGGATACGGCACTGAATTAGCAAGGCAATCACAGCGGGCACGGCAAACATAGCCGTGCCCAATTCTGTTGACAACTCCTGCAGTCGGTTGTATAATATCACCGGTAATAAACCGTCTGCTGGTGGATGGTTGGGCATGACAGAATCCCAAGATGTGGATGGTGTTGACGGTTTGACAGCACTACATGCGGTAGTCTGTCAAAATGTGCTGTCGGGGGCTTGCCATGCAGAAGGTCGCGGGTTCGAATCCCGTCTCCCGCTCCAGAACCACTACATGTCGTGTGCAATCCTCTGAATCTGCCCCAGTCCCCACAACATGCTGTGTCTCCAACAAACACACCAAC
>Ga0308394_1000341_pt1 | contig 26386 bp, 17 predicted proteins | sample Hotspr2Sampleme2_FD_202366 | JGI IMG/M metagenome (GOLD analysis project Ga0308394, IMG submission 202366) | Hot spring phototrophic mat microbial communities from Mushroom Spring, Yellowstone National Park, Wyoming, United States - 20050701_me2 ...
TCCATCCGATGAACTCCAGAGATAGATCGCTTGATCGCGGACGTTATTTGCAATGACATACACCCGACCGTTTGGCGCAACCGTGACATCCGAGTTCGCATAATTCGGCTGTCCCGTCGCCGGACCAAGCGTTCTCGGCGCGGCGAAATTGAGTGTTCCATCGGCGCTTTTGCGCCAATACCGCGCGAAATTGTCATCGCCCCTTCCGCCGCTGCCGGCGATATGGACAGCATCGCCACTTCCATGAATCTGGGGGTACTTCACATTCCCTGACGTTGGAATCGTCACCTGTCCGATAAAATCAATGGTCGGCGTCTGCGCAAGGGCAATGCGGGGGCGCGTGCGGTGTTGCGCCTATGCTCGCGATCACCATGAGGATCGCCAGTGTCGAAAAGATACGATTCATACCACCCTCATCATGCACCTCCCGACAGGTTGCCGCTGCACGCGAGCGTGTGCAGTGAACAACGTCGGGACGAACACGCACTCATCTACGGACTCGTTATCATGACATTATCGAACAGCATGCCGCCAATAGCACGCGTGTACAATCCGGCGGCGCCAGATGCCAATTGTGCATCACGAACCTCCATCGTCGCCTGTCCATTGAAGAAGGCGCGCAACTGATCGCCGTTGACGCTGAAGGCGATGGTGTTCCACTGGCGCGGCTCATACCCTGATGCATCGAGCGACGCCAGAACCGTCGCGGATCCATCGACGACTCGTTCGATGACGTGCTTGGGACGGTCCTCGTAGTCATCTCGAATGATTCGATACCGGTAGTACGATCCATTGCGATAGCGCAGGATCAGACCAACGTTGGCATTGTCTTGATCGTAAAAACTGGCGCTGATCGTATAGTCGCTCCAGTTAGCATCACCAGTGAGCGCCGCAGTTTCGTGGATGCTCGGATCACGCAGCGGTGGAACCGTCCGATCCTGACGCAAGCGTCCATCGGCGACGATCCAGAGGGACCGTCGTTCTGCGGGGACGTCCTCAAGATCAACAATTTGCCAGCGTGCAAGCGCCCCATCCGTGTCAAACTGCTCGGTTGCCAGCATCGCAGACTGCGGCGCAGCCAGTCCAACTGGCGGTGTTGGCGCGGGGGGAACGGTTGGCGTAGGAGGAATGGTTGGCAAGACGATCAAGTCCTGCCCTTCCGCTTGACCTGACGACGCTGGATAGCTGAGCACGAGTAGTATCACCATGAACAGCAGCGTGAGTGCAGCAATGAAGAGTAGTGTCACCATGAACAGCAGCGTGCGTGCAGCAATGAAGAGCGGAGAAGGTGATTGTTTCATGGGTCATCCGCATCGCGCGTCGGAACGTCAGTCACGCTGCGATGCTCCCTCCTTTCGTGAGATGGTTGTGAGCGCCCATACGCCCCTTCAGATGTCCGCATCAGATGAGCGCGGGTAAACGCGAGGGTTTGCGGGGACGTCTCGGACATTCATAAACGTACGGTTGCAACGAAATCCGAAACACACATTGTGACATCGCGGAGCAACATTCGCGTCAAGCGACGTACTCGGATTCAGCCGCGCCTTCAGTTCCGCAGGAATCCCAGAGGACAAACACTTCACGCCCTTTGCAGCGACGCCATCGATGCCGTATCTGCATTATGGTATTGTATCGTACTCGTTTTTCTTTTGCAAATCAAATTCAATACCAGGCGTCTTTGGAGGCAGTCGTGAATTGACAAGAAGTTGAGCGCTCCGCCCCAAGCGGGTATGATTCGTCGCTCACCCCCGACCATCCTGCTGGAAAGGAGCGCATGTCGAATCGTACCATATCCAGCGACCGCACCGAGTGTCCGATTCCCTTCCAGGCGCACGCCTCCATTTCGCCTCCGATCGGTCACCCGCCTGCCAAACGGTGGGATCGTCCATCTATGCACGACGCGCTCGACCATACGCTGCCGTCCAGTCTCCCTGCACTCCACGCCGACGCTGCGAACGATCCCGTTTTTGTACGGGCGAGTGGATCGTGCACTCCGTCGACATTTGCCGCACACGCATTGGCAGCGTGTCATATTGCGCCTATACTTTGTACGGGAGAATCTTCGTTTTGTCCGGGAGAATCCTCGTATGGATCGTTTGCATCGTCCATGTCCAGTGTGCGGCGGACGGGATCGTTTTTATCTTGTGCGTCAACCGCGCAATGGCGGTCCGCCATTTTGGAAGTGTCGGCGCTGTGGATATCGCGAGTACACCGGATTACCCGTCCTTCCTCGTCCTGCGTCGGCGCGTCTGTCAGAGCAGGATCGGCGCACATTGCAGCGAATCATGGTTGCGGCTTCGGAGCAACTGACATCGGAGCAACTGGCAATGGCGACGGAAGCACAGCAGTATCTGCGACGCCGCGGCGTTGATGATGCAACGCAACGCCACTTGATCGCCCATCGCGTTTTGGGATTCGTTCCGTGCGCATGGATCGACGCATGGAAGCGAACCGAATATGATGCGCGGATTCTTCTTGGCGACAGCGAATCCGAGGCGCAGCACGCTGCGCGCAGCGTGCTGCGCCTCGGATTCGGTAGAGCGACCAATGTCCCATCGATTGTGTTTGGTTATTGGAAAAAAAACCAGGTCTGTGCAATTCGCGGGCGGCGAATCCCGCCGTATGATCGCACAGTGCGCTACTGGTCACAGTCGATTTCAACCGCGCTGCCGCTCTTCGCTCCCGCTCCTGATGTTTGGTCATGCGCCACAGTCGGACTGACCGAGGGAGAATTGAAAGCGATTGTCGCCTATGTTGCATGGAAGCGTTCGGTCATTCCATTTCCTTTCCTTGCCATACCGGGAGCGACAGTGCGAAATCCGGAGTGGCTGGAATCGCTGCGCGGACGACATGTCGTTTTAGCGTTTGATGCGGACGCCAATGGCGCGGGACAGCGTGCGCAGCGTGAACTCGGCGATCTCCTCGTCTCCTTTGGAATCAAGACATCGCATATTCACCTTCCGCTTGGCGCGGGACAAAAGAAAAACGACCTTGACGCATTCCTTTTGCCGCACCTTCACTCCAAAGGGAGCGAAATCTGATATTGTCCGTCGATGTTGTCCGTTGCAGACAGCGATGTCTCGCCAGTTCGCGATGCGGTCATCTGTCAATATGATGCTAACAGGAGTTTTACTCTCTATACTTAATCAGCCCGCTGCCGAGGCTCATGTTCTCGTGAGGCGTGCGCGATATTGAAGATGCTGATTCGCCGAGGAAGGTGCAACCCCCATGCAAGACGAGAAAGACCCCGAACGCGAGATGCATCGAGGGATGCCGGAGGAACAACAACGTGTCGTTCCCTCGCCTGCGACGTCTGATTCACAGCGATATAAGATCGTTCGGTATACGCTCCCACCGTATGGAGCGCCGCCGTATGGGGCGCCGCCGTATGGGGCGCCGCCGTATGGGGCGCCGCCGTATGGGGCGCCGCCGTATGGGGTGCCGCCGTATGGGGCGCCGCCTTATGGGACGCCGCCTTATGGGACGCCGCCTTATGGGACGCCGCCTTATGGGACGCCGCCCTATGGCGTCCTGATGCAAGAAAAAGATGGACAAGAGGGGAACCATTCTGACGACGGCAGCGAGGTATGCGTTTTCGATGCACCACATGGTCATCCCATGGGGCGGGCGTACTGGAGGGGGACGGGTGTCTATACAGCGCCATACACGGTCGTTTCACATCGAAGCGGCCAACCTATGACATCATTATTGACGGTGGTCATCGTCGCGTTCGTCATCTTTTTGGGTGTCGTTCTATGGCGAGGCGGCGATTTTGCGGGCGGTGTCACCACTGGAGTTGCGGGAGCATCTTCGCAGCCAGATCTTGCATGTTCCCTTGGTGCAACACCCGTCATCGCCAATGACTCCATGCGGATTATGCATCCGCCGTCGATTTCGTTTGAACAATATCGCCGAATATTGAACGAGAATCTTCCCGAACCATTGAGTTCGGCGATGGCGGGAGAAATGGAGGATATCTATTGCCTTCTCGTGCATCGCGGCATTGACCCGGCTGTTCATGCAGCGGTGTCGATTATCGATGGACACATGTCCCAAGATGTTGCGATCCCGCCGTATCGCAATCTTCATGGGGTGATCAAAGGGTCCGAATTTGTGCAATACTCGTCGTATCGCGAAGGGGTTGACGTGTGGATTAAGACTATTTGTCCATTGCAATCGTGCAGCGGACAAACAGTGCGTGAGATCGTCAAGGTTAAATGTATTCCGCCTCAATGCAATCGTGAAGAAGCTGTTGATCTTATCGCACAATACATCGCGCAAGCGCGCAAACTTCCTGCAACACCCTAGCGACAAACGACGCTGTTGTGTGAATCGGCATACCCAGAAAGGAAACAGGATGGACACTGATATCAATCTCTTATTTGATGGACTTTTGCCGGACGCGTTCGATCGGATGCCTGTCTCCCAACGTGTTCGGTACGCGTATGCGGCGAACGTCGGGCTGCGCCCACCGGACGAGGATGCGATTGCGGCGATGGTGCGGAGTTCAACGCCCGATGAGCGTCTGGGACTGGCGATGATCTTCGGTCCGCGTCCTGACTTGATTGCTTCCGTGTTGGAATATCCCGACCTTCGCACAGGAATGTGGCGTCTGGTGCAGTACATGGTTCCCGACCCTCCTCCAGCGCTGGAATGGATTCTGTCACCGCACGGTTCTCCACCGCCGGGGGTCGCCGATCATCGTGTCGTTGCCATGGCCAATCCTGTCGGGTTGGCGACGTTGTGCGCTTCAGCGCTGGAAGATGTCACGGAAGAAACGCTTCGCCTGGCGGAGCGATGCATCGAGCGCCTCCAAACAGCAGATGAGTGGGCGGCATTTGGCGTTGGTATCGCACGCAACCAGATGTGGCGCACCCTGGAACAACGTAGTCAGGAGAACGCGACATTTGCGCGTCTCTGGATGTCCACACTGAACGGCGTTGTCCGCTTTCCGAACCGCATTGTTCGATGCGTCCAGTTCGGCGCGATGCATCCGATCTTTCTGTCTGCGCTCAGGAATCATCCAGATGATCTTGCAAACGTCATTCGAGCCCTCGGCATGCAAGCGGAAGGCATGGCGCCAGATATAACCAATCTTGTCGTCCGTTCTGTCATATCGAGCAATGCCGTCGCCCCGACGCTGGCGGCGATCAACGTCTTTGGTCGACGCGACGACTTGATTGACACAGCGCGCAATCTCGGGGTGTTGGATGAAGCCATCCAGACATTGGCAACATCGCCGCGTCTGTCACGCGAGGATATCGATATGTTGCCTTCCGTCACATGGGAGATGGCGCAGATCGTTGGGCACCATCGACGTCTGTTGGCGCATGCCATTCAGACACGCCATGCGACTGCATATGCCGTACAGTTTTGGGATGCGCTATCGGAGGACGAGCGGCTGCTGATCCCCCGTTTCGCCGCCAGGGAAGGAGACCTCAAGTCCTTGCTGCGCGTCCCGTTTGAGCGCTATGCAGATGATGCGTTGGGAACGATCGGGACGCTGGATATGCGTTCTCCCCAAGCGCTGTCCGGCGTCATTGCAGCGCTTCGGGCGCGGTGCGCGCAGTTCGGTGAGGAATCGCTCGCAACTGGGCTGGTTGATCACATTCGCACACAGGCATGGAGCAGCGATCGTGGAGCAGTCCTCTGGATTGCTGCCGGTCTCCCTATTTCGCCGGATCAAGCGGAATCGTACGAAGAGAAAATTGCTACGTTTGCATTCGATATCGCCCGCGAGTCGAACAATCACGAGTGGGCGCTGTCCGACGATCTTCGCCAACGGATCGGGCGTGCGCTGATTCTCGCGGGGAATGTCGAGCGTATGATTGACGCCCTGGCGTTTCTGGGATGGGAGCCGTCTGTTGTTGGAGCGATCATCGGCGATGCGACAAGCGGTCAAAAGGTGCAAGCTGATCGCGCCATGGCATGCATTCGCAAGCTGGGGATAGCGCAGGCATGGTCGCATGTTCCAGAACCGACGGCAACCACACTCATTGCTGCGGTCGTCCGAGAGGGGAAGGGCGACTTGGCGGAATTGATCGAAATTTGCGGCGCGCATCCCATCCTGCGCACCCAGATCGCGGTTGGATCTTCGTCATCCGCGATGCGTCGTTCGCCCGTGCGCATTGCGCGTGCGTTGAGACAGTATGGCGATATTAATGACGAAGACCGCGATGCGTTGGCGCATCTCTGCCCCAACAACCGAATAACTGCCTGCGAATTAGCCGGGGCGATTGGACATCATGAAGCACTGGCGCGTATTGCCGAACAGCATCGTGTGCTGGACATGTATTTTGGGGCGGTTCGGAACAGCGGCGTGTGGGCATCCTCGCTGTTAACCATGCCCGCAGCGCGACGCTGGTTGGCGACAGCGGCATGTAGCGACCCGAAACTGATGCATGCGTTTCTGGAAACGCCACTCGATGATTCCGTCTTTCTCACTGCGGCGGGGAATCCCTCGCTCATGGCGGCGATGATCGTTGCCGGACGAATCGCACGGGAGGGGGTATATGGCGACATTGTCCGCGCACTCTTTTCAGAACAGCCATTCGACCCGCTGAAAACGCCCCTCCACTCCGACGCGCTCGATCTTGTGTTGAGCGGCGGTGATGTCGTGACGCGAACAGCGATGCGGAGATCGCTGGTCGGACAGAGCTCGGTCATTGGAACAACCGCACCAGACATGGTCGACGCCGCTGTCCATCTCGCTCGTCTGCTGAAGCAGCCAGAGTATGCGGACAGATGGGGTGCTCACGTCGTCAACGAAGATATCCGCATGCTCCTTAGCGTACTGAAGAAATCACCAGAATGTATCGACTTGTTCCTCCAGATTACGAAGCGTGTCGGGCGTGTCCAAGAGATCGAGTCCTTCTTTCACACCCTTTCCGGTTCATGGCGGGAACGATATCAGGAGATTGTCGGAAAAAACGTTTTAGAGGGAGGACAAGTTCCGCTGGTTCGCATTAGCGAAGCAATCAGACGACGAAGGTCTATGCAGTAAGGACAAGAGGAGGATTTCCATGAGTGATCACGTCCCCTGTGACGGAACCATTCATCCAAAAGTATCGGTGTTTGAGAACGGAATCTCGATGCAGTTCCGTATCGCAAGTGGGCGCCCGCCGAGCTCTCAGGCGGAACATGACCTGGTGGGGGATTTGTATCTCGCTTTGCGCTTTCCCGGAATCGACCTGAAACCGTTGCATCGATCGCTGCCACGTGCGGTGAATCATACCATCATCACTGCACTCCGGCGCGAAGGACTGCTCGACAACGAGGCGATGCCTCCGCAGTCCGCCGTGTTGACGGTGGGCGATATCTGGGATGTCATTGTCAGTTCTCCGCATTTGGTCGATCTGATCCGCCTGCAAGACGCACCCGAGTTTACTCGTGGAGCGGAGCGCGTCGTGCAGGTGACGGGGAGAGTGTTGCGCGGATGGGGGGGGATGCCTGCGCTTGATGCCGATGAGCGCGATCCCGTGTCTCCTTCGCAGATCGACCAGCATGATGCGACGGACATGGATGTTGATGCTGCACAGATGCTTCAGTTTGTGCGCGAAGCGTTGCACAGGATCAATCCCGATTTCCTCGAACAGTTCGCCAACGCACTTTCGCATCAAGACGCAATGCGCATGTTGCAGACCATCGAGGCGCGACGACGGCTGGAACGTCGTCTGCCCCCCGACGACCCGGCGCATCGCATGATCTCCGACCTGCGCCAGGCGCTGGAGGGGATGGAGCAGGACGACGGGCGTGCGACGTTAGCCGCGGCAGCGCACCGTGCAGCGGAAGATGGCGACCAAATAACGAATCGCCTGGTGGATCAATTGATGCGCCTGCTGCACGACGTAGCCACGTCGATGAATAGCGACGTGAGCGATATCGTCCATGCACTGGACGAACAATCGCTGGCGTTTCTTCTGGCTATGCGCGCCGCCGATCGACGTGGTCGACTGTTCCACGATATCATACGCAAGGTGAAGGACGACGCGCCCGCCGCAGATCGGTCGAATCTTCTGCACGATGCGCTTGAACTGGCGCGACACGCATATCATGCCGCTGTTCGACACGTGGTCGAGGAGGTGCGGAGCAGAGAGGACGGCAATGTCTCGTTCGAAGATGACCGTCGGCAATTGGATGCCATACAGCGCTTGCTGGCGCTCGACCCTGCGATGCTGGAGGAGCGGCTGCAGAACGCTCGTGATGCATTGAACGCCATCCATCGCGAGACCGTTCAGCGCATGGTTCGCGCCATGCGGGAGCAGAGCCCGAACGCGCCGCCGTTCGACAGCGAGCCGACCGAAGATGAGATCGCGATGATCCGGCAAGCGCTGCGCGACGGAGCGAACGGAGACGCCGATGACGCATCGCAGGATCTGTATCGTACGCTGCAAGCGCTGCGCGACGATGCGATTCGGGAGGCGTGCGCCGCGCTGCGTCAGCACGGACTCATGTCGCCGCGCCGTGGAAAGGACGGCGATGTCTCGTTCGAAGATGACCGTCGGCAATTGGATGCCATACAGCGCTTGCTGGCGCTCGACCCTGCGATGCTGGAGGAGCGGCTGCAGAACGCTCGTGATGCATTGAACGCCATCCATCGCGAGACCGTTCAGCGCATGGTTCGCGCCATGCGGGAGCAGAGCCCGAACGCGTCGCCGTTCGACAGCGAGCCGACCGAAGACGAGATCGCGATGATCCGGCAAGCGCTGCGCGACGGAGCGAACGGAGACGCCGATGACGCATCGCAGGAACTGTATCGTACGCTGCAAGCGCTGCGCGACGATGCGATTTGGGAGGCGTGCGCCGCGCTGCGTCAGCACGGACTCGTTTCGTCGCACGCAGACGATGGCGATTATGCCATCTCAGATGCCGAGATTGATGCTCTCGTGGACGCGCTCCAGGCGTATGCCACGACCATGAATCACGCACGTCAGGATCTCAATCTTCCAGAAGATTCGTGGAGTGACCATCTCGCTCAGCAATCCGCTCAGGAGTTGCTTGCCCAGCGAGAGGAGGTGCGGCGCCTCGTCTGCGATATGACCAGTGCGTCGGATGTCGATGTCGACGAACTAATGCGCGATGTCAACATGACCGCGATGCAGTTCTTACGCAACTCGCTCCGTGCGCTCAGCGCCCCACTGGATGATCAGTCCCCGATGCTGCCGATGGATGCCGACGATATCCTTTCGGCAGCGATGCAGATGGGCGGGAGAAAGAAGGACGGTGGAGAGCATATCATCGACGATCTTCCGCCTGAGGTGCAGGCATGGCTTGCACAAGCGATGGAAATCGCCCGTCGCGCTCTTGACCCATCGGGATCGCATGGCGCAGACGCGGGAGGCGGGCGCTCTGGCGGAGATGCAAGAGGCAGGCGCTCCGGCGCAGACGTGGGAGACGGGTTCTCCGATGCAGACGCGGAGGATGCTTTCAATCGCTCGGGAGGCGACCATCGGATGTCGATGTATGACATGAGCGCCGCAGCATTTGCGACGTATGCCGACCAGGTCGATATCGATCTCACCAACCTCGGAGGCGTATCGGTGAACGTTCCATCTGTCGACTCTCCGTATGCCGATGCATTCGTTGACGTATTGAACAACGTTGAGCAATTCGCGGCGGTCGGGACGGATGTTGGGAGTTTTGGCGATGACCGCGATCGCGCTTCGGACTCATCGTTCGTCCGAGAGACCGATATCGCGCCGCCGGAGGATGCTTTGCATCCCAGTCGTGTCATGCCGCCGTCCGACAGCATCTTTGACGACCCGAACACGCTTCAGGACTATCTTGCAGATCTTCTCCTGGAAGTGAACCACGCGATTCAAGAGCAGTTCGCTCCTGACAACTATAACCGGGTTTTGGAGGGAACGGTGGATGTCGGAGCGTTGGTGCGTGATTTCGGCATCGGCGCGGGGGAACTTCGCGCCGTCCCGATTGATGAGATCGTCGACTTAGCGCGACATGTCAATGCAATGCCGGGGTTGCACGACATCCTGGTCGTCTTTGACAGAGTCAATAGCATCTTGACACAAACCTTCGCAAGCGAGAGCGACCGCACTGACCCGTTCGCGGCGCCGATAGTTCGTCCGACAGATGATTTGTTTTCCGTCTTGCACTTTGATCCCACGATCGTTACCAATAATTCGTTCATCAACGCCGTGCGTGCGCGCGAACTGCTCGAAGGAACGCTGTCCGGGTATGTGCCACCGCCGGAGCAAACGGCGCGCGGGCCGTTGGTGGCGGCGGTCGACGATTCGTTGTCGATGGATGGAGGGCGTCGGACCGTGGCACATGCCATCACTCTGGCGCTTGCGGCGGAAGCGATTCGCTCTGGACGGGATGTAACGTTGATCAAGTTTGCCTCTGCGCATGACCCCATGGTGACCTTCTCCTCCCATGACCCGGCACACGCGAATGAGTCACGCATCGGCATGCTGAACCGTCTTCTCTCATGGGTTCAGTTCACGATCAAAGGAGGAACTGATTTCGACCGTCCGCTGGGAGAGATCGCCCGGGTTGCGGAAAGCAGTGAACTCCGGGGGTGTGATGCCGTCTTCATTACCGATGGCGAATGCACCATCTCGAAGCCCGTGATCGATCAATGGCGGCGCTTGTGTGAGGAACGCGATCTCGGGATGCTCGCCCTGGCGATCGGCACCGATCAGCGAGGAGTCGCTGTATTGCGCACGATTTCCACCGAGATCTACCTTTTTCCGGGAGAACAGTTTGAACGCTCGCCGGACAGCGTTGCATCAATTGTTGCACGTTTCTTGCAAACCCGTGTACGCGGGGAGGTATGGAACCCAAGCGCCGAAGCACGTTCTGCGATCCGGCATGGACGCAGCGCATAACGAACGGAGGAAATCAGCATGACAACAGACCCATCACGTCACATGACGGATACAACCCGTCTGGTTCGAGTATTCGGTGATGTCGAGCATGTGTTGCAAGACGCCCTCATCACGCATGGATTATGGCAGATCGCTATCGGGCGCATTGATTCTGATCCGGGGTCGCCATCGCCGTTGTTCGAGGGAAAACAACAGACGGACGATTGGCTCAAAGGACTCCGTGTGGCGTTTTGGAGTCGCCTCGATTCTCATGCAAGCGAACAAGACGCCATCGCTGCGTGGGTGAACGCGCACCGCGATCTGTTCATTTCATGGTGGCCGGAAGCACAGCGGACGGCGATACAGTGTGCGCCCATTCCCCATCCGGTCGCATCGCTGAATACGTCGGAAGATCGCGCTGAGCACATGTCCTGGCTCAGATGTTGGAAGGAAGCGTTGCAGCATGCATGCGACGGCGTCATTCGCCCAATGTTAAAAGATGCCCTGGGCGCCATTATCACTGAGATCGACGTGCGGATGGAGGCGCTGAAATGCATTGATCTCATCCAGAGGAACGGGGGGGGCAATGACGGAGTCAATTCGACAGCGATTGTGTATGCATTCTATCATGCCTGCGCAACGAATCGGCAACTTGCGTCAATGCAAGAGGCAATGATTGTGTATCCTGCGATGAACGATCCAGATCGCAGACAAAAGGCGTCTCCGTATCGCACGTCTGCGGATCGCGAGCCGGATCTGCTGTTTGACGCGCTGGTGACAGCGTATATCGCCTTCGCCGCCCAGCACGTGAGCAGTGGGCGGGATGACCAACACCACGCAACGTGGGTGCAGGACAATCGTCTGCCGATTTCCGACTGGCTGAACGGGCGCCGCACACGCTTACGCGGGTCGCAGGGGACGTTCTCCTGGAGGGACGATGTTCGCACGTGTGCAGAGGACTGTCTGAGAGACGAAATCATGGTTCTCGCTGAAGCGCTAGACGCGATCGGCATTGCGCCAATCGCGTCCAATACGCCACCGGTGTGGCAGACGGGTGTGACCCTCGAACAAGCGCGGGAGGTGTTGAACCGTCTCTCCAACCACAGCGTCTCCTCGCGTTCGTTCTATCTGGCACGCGCACTGGAGGCGGAGATCGATGTACGAGAGGAGGAGAGGAGGATTCGACAGACGTTGCGTTCTCAGGGCGCCTATACTGACGCGGTTGCGCGCGACCGTGCGTATCAGGAAGAAGCGTACTTTCACACCATCCGAAAAGCCCTTGGTTTGGAACGACATCGGGATCGCGCTGCTGCGCGACAACGATCCGGGAGGTCGCTATGACGACAAAGATGACCATCCGTCTTCCTGCAGCATATGACCCACAAGCGTCTTTGCCCGTGCGTTTGGCGATAGTGCATATGCGCACCATGAAACCGCAGCTGACCATGCAGGAACGGTATTGGATCATGCAGTGGTTGTTAGGGATTGATCGAAGGAAAACCTCGGCGGAGACCATTTTGGAACGGACGAAACACCCAATGGTGAAGTTGGTCTGTTCCCAGGCGATGTTGATTGGTGCAGACCAGATGCCCAGCTTAGGGTTGAGCGAGGAAATTATCGACCGCTACAAGGAAGTTATCGATCGCCACCTTGAGATCGAGAGGCTCATCCAAGAGCGGTTGCTGTCCGCGATTGCCGACCGTGCGGCCGATATGGTGAACTTGTTTCGTATGAACATGTTGGATTCTGTGGAAGACCCGAGTGATCCGCATGCCTTTGCGACACTGGATGTCGACGGCTTGCACATCAATGTCCCACTCCGTCCGCTCACCGACCTGGTGTTTGCTGCGTCGACAGAGGACGACGCGGCAATGTCCGCATAACGACGATCCCCGCACGACGTCCGCGGTATGCGGACGTCGTGCGGGGATCGTCTCGGGAGGTGATGTTGCCGTCTCCTCTTTTTATGCACCAGTCCGCTCGCGCGCGCTCGTGCCGACACGCATGCGTTCTGATGCTCCATGGGGTGGTTCTCCTCCGCATGGAATGCGGATCAGCGACGTGACCATCGCCCATGGGAGGGGGGTTGGGAGGGTGATGCGGAAACGGGAGATGACGTGACCGATCTGTCGTGATGGACTGTTGCGGTTAAACATTTTTGCAAATCAGAGATGATAGTCGTGACGTTCAGCGGATGACCGCGCTGGGACACCAGCGGACGGTAAGCATTGTCATCGTGGAGTTCAATGGTGACCGTGCAACGATGAGCGTCCGCATTGTTCACCGCTTCATACAGCACCGGCCCAACCCCCGATTCGATGATCCGACGAAGCGTTCGTGCGCCAAAGGCCGGTGTTTCGGCAATGCGGGCGAGCAATGATGCTGCTGCATCGTCGAGTGCCGTCTCGATCTCTATGCCACGTCGCTCAGCGATGCGACGGGCGATGCGCTGCGTCATTTTCTGCGCAATGTCCTTGAGGTGTTCGTAGGTCAGCGGCTGGAATGGCACAATGGCGTCGATGCGTCCGAGAAATTCGGGGCGAAACGTCTCCTGCAATGCTTCAGGAATCACGGCGTCGTCATGGTGCGATCCGCGAGCGAGTCCGAGCGGACTGGTACGCTTGTAGTCGCTTCCGGCATTCGAAGTCATAATGATAATACAGTTGCGCAAGTCAACGACCCGCCCATTATTCATTTGGATACGCCCCTGGTCGAGCGCTTGAAGGAACATCTGCACGACGGAGGGATCTGCTTTTTCGATTTCATCCAAAAGGATGACTTGATAGGGTTTGCGGCGGACGGTGTCGAGCGGAGTCGGGTCGTCATAGCCGACGTATCCGGGCGGTGCGCCGGTGATCGATGAGACGGCGTGCCCATATTTGAGCGAAGCCATATCGATGTGAATGACGGCATCGGGATCCCCAAACAACGCATGCGCCAACATGCGCGCCGTTTCCGTCTTGCCCACTCCGGATGGTCCAACAAACAGAAACGACCCGATTGGTCGTTCATCGGTGCTAACGCCCAGGATACGACGATTAAGCGCATTGGCAATTGCATCGATGGCAGGGTCCTGTCCGATGATCGACTCGTGCAACACCTTTCGGACGTTTTGGACGACGTCGGATGTGCGCCCGTCGATCAATTCCGGTGCAATGCCCGTCAGTCGCGCTACTTCGTCTACGATATGGCGCGCCGTGATTGTCACGGGGGCAGCGCTTGCTTCTGACCCCAGGATGCGCGTCAGTTCGTTTTGAATCTCCAGGGCTTGGGCGATGTCGCCATCGGACAGCGCACGTTCGAATGCGTCGTTGAGCGATTGGACGCGATCCTGGTTCGTGCCCTGTTGAGCCGTGAGAGAGGCGTATGCAGCGGCGCGATCCAGGATTTTGCATGCTGCTGCAGGGTTGCGCCCCGTTATAAAGCGCGACACGCGCAGCGCGGCAGCGACAGCCTCATTGCTGATCGTGACCCGATGGTGGCGACCGAGATCCTGCGCTTGTGCAGACAAAATTTCGTTCAAGACGTGCGGCGACGGTTCATCAACGAAGATCGGCACCAGGCGACGGCTGAGGGCAGGGTCGCGTTCAATGGTCGCTTGATATTCAGTGGGCGTCGTGGCGAAAATCACCCGCATGCGTCCGCGGTCGAGCGCAGTTTTGAGCATGTTTGCAGCATCGGCTCCATGGGTCATATTGCCGGTGCCGACCAGGATGTGCGCTTCGTCGACGAAGAAGATCACATTCGGGTTGGCTTCGGCGTATTGGATCCACGCTTGCATGCGACGCTCAAACTCGCCGCGCCACATGGTTCCTGCAACGGCGCCGCCGAGATTCACGGAAACAAGGCGCGTGTTGCCGGACAACGATGGCAGCGAACCTTCGATGATGCGACACGCAATTTCCTCGACAATCGCGGTCTTGCCAACGCCCGCCTCACCGATGAGAATCGGGTTGGGAGACCGTCGCTGTGCGAGGGTGACCAGGATCTCCTGGATTTCGGGGTCGCGCCCGATCGCCCGATCATACATGCCTGACTGCGCTTGGGCTGTCATATCGACGGTGAACGGGGCAAGTTCGTCTGGGATGGTGAGCGCTTCTTCTTCCGAGGATTCAGAGGAAGCGGAATCTAAATACGTCGCGACCGCATCGATCGACACGCCCTGGTTTTCGATGTCGTTCAGAATCAATGATTGCGGTCGATTGCGGAGAATCCAGAGGAGCAGCATGGTGAGCGAAACGACGCCGTTGTTTTGTTTCGCGACGTGTTGAATCCCGCGCAACAGACGTTCTTCAAAGACGGGGTTTGGAGTCATTATCAACAATTTCGGGAATTGACGCGCGGTGTTTGCCTTGAGCGCACGAACGTTGACCCCCGCGTCCTGCAGGGAACGGGAAAACCTGTCATACGTAAGAATCGCGCCGTAGAGCACGTGGTCAGCGACGATGTTCTGGCTGCGACCGAGAGTCAATTCTGTGACTCCGGCCCGAATCGCCAATTGGGTCATCTCGTCGAGATCGAAGTTGGACATGGTGTTCTCCTTTCTTTTTCATAGAAGTATAGCGGTTTTTCAACTGTCGCACCATGGGCGTCGCCATTTGTTCCGAATCCGCTGGAGATGATGCATTGCGATACGCTGGCGACAAAGAACAGGGGGGGGACGCTCCTGTGAACGATGAGTCTCGCCACCTGGAAAACCCTCACGTGAGCGCCTTCCCGCCCCGAAAAGCCGCACCGGACGCCGGGTGTACGCACGGATCTTCTTTCTTTTTTTCTTTCTTTCCCCCCCTTGACAAAATAAGCGAGACAGAGATAATACGAGAGAAAGTCAAAACGATCTATACAATAGAGAAGGACGCACCAATGCCACAAGGAATGACCGATGTCCGCCGTTCGCTTGTCCGCCGCTTGCAGCGTCGTCGTTGCTTCCCGTTCCAGAAACCCAAGGCTTCTCGTCGCTTGCCGCGTTCCCGCGCCTCCTCATCCCGTCGTTGCCACCTCCGTCCGTGCTGGATACCCTGGTTTGCCCGCCGCTTGCAGCGCCTCCGCGTCTCCTCTCTCCTTACCTTGACGCCACAGCAAGCTCATCGCTTGCATGTTTTTCACTACTGGGCGCAGCAGTCGTCTCCCTGGATTCGTCAGTGCACAGCGGTTTCGCGACAACTGCTGGTTACTCATCACCTCGGACTGGTGGGACATGTCATCCCATCTATCATCAACACGGGCGCGCTCGAATACGATGATCTCTTTCAGGAGGGGGTCATCCACTTGATCACCGCCGTCGACAAATTCGACCCCATGCGCGGATTTGCATTCTCGACGTATGCACTCGTCGTGATCAAGCGAGGATTGTGCGCGCTGATGCGCTCTCCGAAGGTGCGCATCGCCGTTGGGATGCGCTGTACGGCGTTTTTCGTTCCATTTGAGGAACAAGCGTCGCCCATGAGCGTGGACGGCGGGATCAGTGAAATAGAGTGGCGTTTGACGATGAGACAAGCGTTGGCGCATCTGTCCCATTTCGACCGCGAGGTCGCCGAACTAAAGTATTTCCATGGGATGCAGAAAGAAGAGATTGCCTCCACCTTGCTCGTTGACGTTCAGTCCATTGTGGCGGCAAGTCGCCGCGTAGCGCGCGAACTGCAGAGCAGGCTCGGCGTCGCTCCTGCTGTATCGCGACGCCGAGCCTGCTCCGTCGATGCTTCTCCACCTTCATTCGTCTCCAACCCTGCGTGACGATTCCTTCCCCTGCACACGTCACGCAGATCGGACATTCTCGTTATCTTCTGCTATCCCTGCGTTCCGCCCCCATTGTGGAGCGGAACGCTCGACTGCTTCTATCTGCGATTAACCTTCTGCGGGGGGGCGCTTGCGGTTCTATTCGTGCAGCGGTGCTGCCGCGTCCGTGGGCTGTGTGGGGTCGGGTGCTGATTCTGTCTTGCATGACCGGGCGACACAGCAGTTCAGCGCGTCCTCCCGCCCTTCCATCACATGGTCATCTGCCCCCTGACGTCTCGGCTTCATCTGCTACGCAGACGACGTCGAGACGGAGGAGTTGGGACGTTCAACGTTCCGCGGATTCGCTGCATGGGACGGCGAACGTGCGCTTTGATGGGCAGCGGTCCCCCCCCCGTGGGGATCCAGGAACGGCAACAGGGACGACGTATCGCCGCCATGCCGTCGCCTGGGCGCATGCTTTTTGCTGTTTTTTTCTTTTTTTTTTTGATCTGTACTGCTGCATTCATTGCAATCACGACGAACATGATTCTCTTTTGCGTTCCACAAGGATGCATGTTTCGAGTACATCTAGAGTGGCGATTGCAGCCCATGGTTCTATGCACAGAAGGTGGTGAACAACGTATGAATTTATCTACCGGACAAACGCAGCGAGGTGTCGGGACCATCGCCCGTTCATCGGTACCGCGAAGAGGACGACTGACGGGCATTGTGGTGCTGGTTATCGGAATTATCGTCCTCTTCGCGGCTGGCGTGTACGGGTATATCGAAAGCCGTCGTGTAGAACCCGTTATTATCGCTGCGCGGGATATCCCCTACGGACGACAAATCTCCCCGGACGACTTATCGGTCATCGAAATGCCGTACTACCGTCCTGAACCACTGCGCGGATTCACCGATCCAGGCGAGGTGGTCGGCAAGTACGCCGCACGAACGATGAGGGCGAACGATCTGCTGAACGCCACGATGATCTCCGATATCCCGCCGGATACGCCCGTCTACCCGAACGGTCGGCAACTTCTTCCCAACATGGTGCCCGTCCCCTTCTCTCTTGAGAATGTCGGACCAATCAACGACTCCGATTTGCTGAATGTCGGATTTATCGCCGACGATCCTGTATTGTGCGATCGTGCGCGCGCCGATGTGCAGTTCGGTGTCGTTCTCCCGCCTCCGCCGCCGCTGGTGGTCACCGATTCGTCACCAGGCTATGCATGTCGCCTGATGTCCGCCGTTGAGATTCTCTTTATCGATGGCTCCGTTGCCTACCTTCATTTGACGCCCGCACAATCGCTTACCCTGCGTGCGCTGCAAGCGCGGGGCGTGCAGTTTTGGGCCGAACGCTACGGGGCCGCAAGCAATCCGCTGCTCTACATGGAGCGTCTCGATGCATCCCAAGTCGTATTGCCGGAACTGACGCGCCCCGTTTCGGAAACGATCCGGGTTGAGCCGCAGCGGTTGCCGTCGTACGCTCCGCCGATCGGTGCGTCCAGTCCGCCCGAATCGCCGAATACTGATTCCGATTAAACGAGCGGCGATCAGTGATGAACCGCCAACTGTCACTATGCGCTGATGAGAGGCTGGACAATGACCATTGATACCACTGATACACACGACCTTGAAACCGATCTGCGCTTTCTCGCACAACGGGATTTGCTGGATTGGCGTGCGCCTATGGATGACGTGTTGCGACGCCACGGCATCGACGTGTCGTGGGATGCATGGGCGCGCATGACGTGGTGGGGACCGTTGGAGATTGCCTTCGCGTCCTTTCCGTCCTGGTCGGATATCGTCATCGATCCGCCAGAGTACGCCATCCAGGTGAAGGATGCAGGTTCGGCGCTATTTGTGCATGTCGGCGTCTCCCTGCATCCAACATGGGTGACATGGCTGCAAACCGTTTTGCTGTTACGTTCGCGTCTGGTGTCGGTTGACGCACCAGACGACTGGCGCCGTATGGGATCGCCGATGCATGCCATGCATGCATCAGTTGGGCGACGCATTCGCTATGCCCTGACCCGTCCGCCGTACACTCCGGAAGGGCCAAGCATTACGTTGCGGGCGCTGCCGCAAACATGGCGAACGATCGACGACCTCATCACGCTGCGGGTCATCACGCGTGAAGCGGCGGACATGCTGACGCTCGCATCGCGGTCCGGTGCCACCTTGCTCATCTCTGGACTGACTGGCTCAGGAAAAACAACACTCGCCGGTGCCATCCTGCAACGGGTTGGAGAGAATCGCCGCGTCATCATTATCGAAGATGCCACGGAATTGCCGCGTCCCGTTTCCAGTGGCAATTCTGTGGAAGCGTTGACGGCGAATATGTCGTTCGCTGACTGTGTCCGTTTTTGTTTGCGTCAGGCACCGGACATGATCGTGGTCGGAGAAGTGCGCGGACCAGAGGGACTGGCGATGCTGGAAGCCGCAGCGACGGGACACCCTGGCCTGGCGACGATCCACGCCGCTGACGCGCGTTCCGCACTGCTCAATTTAGAGCGCATGGCGATGTCAGACCCAAAGACGCGACCTGAGTATGTTCGTGCGCTGCTCAACGGCGGAACCGTTCCATTAGTGGCAGCGCATATCGGGTTTGTCGGACGACGTCGGACGGTGACGGAAATTATCGAAACCATCCCGACGCAATCGCGTCCGGGAGACCCGCTGCCGTTCAATTTGCTGTTCGAGTTCAACGGGACATCGGCGATGCTGGAACCGCGCTATCCGCCGCAAGGCGCGTGGTTTCGCTCCTGAGTGAGGAAAGGAATGAACAAGGAAATCTTTCTGTTGTCAGCGCACAGCGCTGCAATCGCTACAGCGCTGGTGCCCTATGGGGTGGAAGCGACGGCGACACCGAATGTGACACGATTGATGGCGCTGCTGGAGAACGGACAGACGCCCAGCGCCGTGTATCTGGACGATACGCTGCGCGGCATTGACGACAACGTCATTCGTCGAATGGCAAAACTTGCGCAGACGCGCCAGGTGGCGGTGATTGTGCAGATGTTCCAGAGCACGGAAGCCGCCGAGTCGTTGGTGCAGAATGTCGAGGATATGTCTGGATTCGCCCGCATATCGGATCGGCGGACGCCCGATGCTATTGTCGAAGCGGCCGTGGAGTTTATTGCATCAACCTTGCGGTTGCAGCGTGAAACCCATGCGGCATTCGTTCCTATTTGCGTCGCGGGGGCGAAAGGCGGCATCGGCAAGACGTTCCTGATTGCGCAGATCGCCGTCGGGTTGGCGCAGCGCGGCGTGCGCGTCCTTGTCGTGGACAGCGACTTGACCAATTCCGGTCTCATTCCGCATTTCCGCATCCCGCGCGGGTACACACCGTACACCTCGCTGGAACGCGACACGGCGACTTCCGAGCGATTCACTCCGGATCGCTTGCGCAAGATTATCTATCAGCATCCGGACATCGGCGTTCATTTCCTTTTGGGGACGGATGACCAGAACGTCGCCGCCGACCTTCGCTTGAATGACTGGTTGGCCATGATGTTCAATGTCTTGCGCCTGAGCGAGTACGATGTCGCCCTGGTGGACACTGGACCAGATATTAATCGTCGCCCCTACGCGCTGGAGGTGCTGTCGCGCATGAACGGATGGGCGGTCATCCCCGCCCCGCCCGGCTCGGGCGAACGGTATGGTCTGGAAACGCTCATGGGGAAATTGACGGCGTATTCGGAAGATGCGCTCCATCGCTGCATGATTGTCCTGATGGAACCGGAACGCGGATCACAGAACAAAGTGGAAACCGTGACCCATCTGGTGAAGAGTCAGTATCCGAAGGTCGATATCATCGGTCGCATGCCGCGCGACGCGTATATCGTCTCGTTGGCGGATGCCGCGTCGGAAGAATCCGGTCGCTTCGTGTCGCCGCTGGAACTCGGTCCCCACCGCCAACTCTGTGTGGAGACGCACAATATTGTGGAAGCTATCGCGCAAAAGACTGGGATATACTTGCCAAATCCCAAACCATCGTCCGCGTGGTGGAAGCAGATTCTCAGTCGTATTGCGCCGGACCGCTTCCTGAATTCGACGCTGAACCAGCGTGATCCCGACGTGCAGAGCGAGGTGGGAGCATGATTCGACGATCCTTCCAGTCTCCGTCATCGTCTCCGCAGGGGGCGTCATCCATCCGCTCTTTCGATGACGATGAGGGGCTGAGTTCACTGATCAGTTCCTCACCGATTGGCACCATTTCACCGATGGACCCGAATGTCCTGACGGCGGTGCGTGACGTTTTCCGCATGGCGTTGCAGGATACGTCGCTGCAGTGGGTTCTGGATCCGTTTTCGCATGCCGATCAGCGGTATCGCACGCTGATGGATATATTTCTGGACGCACGGCAACGCGGACGCTTGCCCGACGGCCCCTTGCAATTCATTACCCCAACATTGGACGTGCTGCGCTTGTGGTATGCAGAAACGATCGGATGGGGCCCAGCGCAGGATTATCTGGACGACCCAAAAGTCAACGAAGTAAAGATCAATGGAACGACCATTCTGGTGCAGGAATCGGGACGTCCGTTTGTTCCTGCCCCCGTGCGCTTCGCATCGCCGAACGATGTGTCGTCGCGCGCCATGCTGGTCGCCAGCATTTTGGGCGTGCGGTTGGATGCCAGCAATCCGCAAGAGACCCTGCCCGTCTCCAGCGGCACCCGCATGCATGTCACCATCCCGCCGCGCGTGGATAGCTCGGTCGGCGCGCTCGTGTGCATTCGTCGCGGTCGCGCCTTCCCCTGGACCTTGCGCACCTTGCGCGAACGTGGATCGCTCTCCGAAGAAGCGTATCGCCTCTTGCTGCTGCTGGTGCAGTCTGGGTGCTCCTTTCTCGTCGCCGGACGAACTGGCGCAGGAAAGACGACGCTGATGGAATCGCTTGTGAACGAAGCTCCACCGAACGCGCATGTCTTAACCATTGAAGATTTGTCTCGCGAGATCGCCATTGCGTCGGATAAGGTCTGGACGCCGGAATTTATCGACACGGTCACCGACCCGCATGGGTTCTCCCGCGCCGCCCGTGAAGCGCTGCGCCAAACCCCGGACATTATCTGTCCCGGCGAGGTGCGCGGGGTGGAAGCGGGAGCAATTCTGCAATTGCTGCAGACGGGACATACCGTGGTGACCACCATCCATGGCGGGAGCGCCGACCAGGCCGTGAGACGCTTCGCTACGCTGGCCGCCATGCAAGGCTCCTATCTGTACGAGGGTCGCTACGACGATGCGCTGGAAGAGACCGCCTTGGGGTTTCATGCCGTTGCCGTTATGGAGCATTCCTGGGGACAATCTGGGACATCACAGCGTGTGCTCGCATTTGTCGGGTTCCCAGACTATGACGCCGCTCGTCACGACATTCGCATTGTTCCAGCGATCCAGGTCGAATTTACACAGGAGAGCGTACATTGGCGCGTCGAGGTGCCGCTTGATATTGATGCCTTTCTCGGTGATGAACGCATCCCTCGCCATGTCCGCCATGTGGTGGGACGCTCCATGCGCGTCAGGCAAGCACGTTTTGCCCTGCTGACGTCTCACGTGGTGCGTGAGACGATCCAAACGGCGCGTGCGCTCGCCTCCTCTGGGCATGGACGCCAGGCGACCGACGTGATGCAAGCAACATGGCAAAGTAGTCTTGATATGGAATTGCTGGCAGCGGCGCAGCAGCTCCTGCCGTATCTCGATGTCCCGTCGGAGATCTCCGCCACCGCTGCGGACCTCTACGCGCAGCTTCAGAATGCGGTGCGAGCATGCGAGTGGGAAACCGCCGATATGCTGCTGCGAAAGCGCATTTTCTCGCATGTAGCGATGGCTGCGTTATGTCTCCCTGAAGAAGGGTGGGGGTCGCTGCTGTCCCAGATCGACGACGGATTGCGCCGCGAACGCGCATTGCGCAGCGAACTGAGCACGATCGCCCTCCCTGAGCGCGTCGAGGACCTTGTGATCGTTGCACGACGGATTCGCGGACTGTCCTCCGAGATCTTGACGGTCGGCAGTGAGGTGCGGCGTTTGTATTGGGAAACGCGGCGTCGCGTGGTGCAATCGCTTGCCAAAGAGAATATGCTGCACAGCGATGTCGCCGAGACCGTGCGCCAACTGGCGCTTGAAAACGAAGGAGAACCTCCCGCATGAGACCTGACATTCCGTTGACGCATGCAGACACCGCCTGGACATTGACCTTGCCTTCGGCAGCGGCCTCCGGAATCGCACTGCTCTTGATTGCGCTGGTGTTCGCTTCACAGTCTGGACGTATCGTCCAGGTGGTGCTATCCGTCCGCAAACGCCGCACGCAGACGAAGGTTCCCGATCCCGCGCTGATCTACCATTTCCAGACGATACCGGGGGAGGTTCTTTCGCTGATCTTACTCGTCGGATCGCTGCTTGGCGCAGCGACGAGCCTGGCGGTGTCGGGAAATAATCTCCTGGTCGCCATGCTCCTGGCACCAGGGTTTGCTTTGGTTCCAGCGCTCGTGTCTGTGATCGTCGCTGAGCAGCTCTATGTCCAGCGTCTGGATAACGCCATGATCTCCGCCATTGGACGCTTGCTGACCCAGATGCGCGCCGGAAATGGGTTCCAGATCGCGTTCAGCGCTGTGACGAACGAACTTGATCCTGGGCCGATCAAGACTGAGTGGCAATGGATTCTCGATCACATCGGCGTACGCTTGAGCTCTGGGTCAATGGCGATGGTGCACACCGTGTGCGAAGCGATGGCGCTCCAGACCCCATCCACGCGTCACGCAGCCTTTCTGCTGCTGCTGGAGTCCGCGTTGCAACAGCCATTCTCTGAACAATTGGCGCGGATTAATGCCGCCTATGTCGCACTCTCCGAGGGAGTTCGGCGTAACAGCATGATGAAAGCGGAATTGTCGCAGATGCGCAACAGCGGCATTGCGTTGTTCCTCATCAATGTCTTTATCACGGGCTACTTGGCGGCAGCGCAGTTTGACCGCTTTATTACCGCCTATTCCAGCCCCTTCGGTCCAATCGTCGCCGTCGTCCTTGGCGTCTTCACCCTCTCTCCCTTGATTGCGGGACAAGTGCTCGCGCAGTTTGATGATATCGTGTATTGAGGCGATCAGGAGGGATTATGTCGGCTATTTGGTCGTGGGTCGGAGTTCCAGGCGCATGGGTAACGCCGTTTATCCTTGTCGGTGCCGTCATTGCGTTGTTCGGGCTCTCGCTTATCGAATCCGTTCGGTCCCTGACGGCGGGATTTCGACGCCAACAATCCACGTGGACGATCTCAACGCGCATTCTCGTCGGGCATCTCGTTTCACTGCCCGTGGCGGTGGTCACGATCGTGCTCGCTCGCTTTGCGGATGCGCCGCTTGAACTGTTATTCTACGCGAGTGCGCTGCTGTCGTATCTGGCGATAGCATGGGTGATTCCTCGTCGTCCGCTTGTGCAAGAACAGCAAGAGCGCAAGCACATCCGCCTGCTGCTGCCGTCGTTTATTTCCTACTTGCGTGCATCCTTGTCCGGGTACGAATCACGTCAGACAACATTGCTGCGCTATGCGACCCGTCAAGATACACGACTTGCTCCAATGCAGCGCGTTGTGATGGACGCACTGGACTTGATGCAAGCGGGCATGCTGCCGTTTGCCGCCCTCGAAAAGGTTGCGCGCGACCGCGGCGTACGCGAGTTGGTTGACGTCGCCATCCTGTTACGCCAATCCGAACTCAAAGGGACAGACCCTCTTCCTGTCTTGACCGACATCCAGGCGACACTGGATCAAATCCTGTACGACGCTTTTCGCGAGATGATCGAGCGGCGAAAACTCTGGCTGCTGCTGGTGTCCGCAATGGCAGTTGTGGGCGTTCTCGTGCAGATTCTGTTTGTGGTCGTCGTCGGCTCCGGGGCACTCTCGCGCTTCTTTTAAAGAAAGGTGCAGAACATGATCAATTCGTTCCCTTCCGTCTTGATCCCATCGTGGCGGCGCCGCACTGTGCATGCGCTGGTCCTGTGTGCTGCAGTTGCGCTGCTGTTGCTCATGGCGGCGCAACCGGCGTTTGCAGAGACAAATCCGCCGACCGAACCGCCATCGGAACAAGACACGCCTCCGTCGTCTTCAGGGTCGCTCGGCGATTGGTTGGGGTCGCTCATCGACAATGTTAATCCTGGACGATGGTTTCTTGAAAATGTTTCGGGCGCGCAAGCGTTTGCGGTGCTATCGATATCCCATGCCATGATGCAATTCGGTATGGCTGTCAATAACGGAACATTGATCGTTCCGCGCGACTGTACGGCGTTCAATATTATTTTCTGTTCGCCGCCGTCGCTGTTTACGTCACCAGTCATGGGGGGGATTTGGGATCTTTTTCGAGCGCTTGCCGTTGCGCTGCTCCCCTTCTTTCTCGGATTTCGTCTTCTCCCCTGCCTCTTGCAGCAAGACGATATAGGAAACGTCATTCGGGAAGACTTGCTCTACTGGATGATCTATCTCGTGATTCTGTCATCGCCTGCCGCAGTAGTTCAACTGCTGCTCTCGTTCTCGAACACAGTGTCATCGGCGATTCTCTCGATGCAGTCGATGGATGTGGTGCGCATTTCTTTTTCTCAGCCCCAGACGATGGCGCTCTCGCTCGCTATCGCGGGGCTTCTTCATGTTGTGTTCTTGGTTTTTATCATTGTCTGGTCGATAGCGCGCCTCCTGACGCTCACCTTTTTGTTCGCTGCGCTGCCAATTGTCGGAGTTGCATGCACGCATCCCGTCACCCGTGCGACGATTGCCGCCCCTTGGGTTAAACATACGATCCGTGCGTCGATTCAACCCGTTTTTTTGGCGATCTCGCTGGGATTTTTTGCAGGATTGTCCGGCGCCATCGGTGGAGCAATCGGGAGCGTGGTCGGCGTGGACTTTTCACAGATCGTTTTTGAGTTGTTGGGGTCAGTATCAATCGCGTGTTCGCTTTTTCTTGTCAATAAGATGCAGGACGGCGTTGCGCAAGCGTTGAACGCTTCGTGGATGTCCGCACGTCGAAATTGGCAGGAGCATATGAGTTCGCGGGCGTCGCAAACCATGTCATCGACGGCGCCATCGACGGCGCTATCGACGGTGCTGGCGCCGTCGATGGCGAACGTCATGAATATGTCTCCCAGTGATATAGCGCTGGCAGCCGCAAGTTCAATTATCCACCGGTTTAAAGGAGGACGCATCAAGCAATCCGGCGATGACGCGTCGGCGCAGGATGTTGATGCAAGTGAAACAAGACGACAAGTGGCGCAAGCTGCGACAGCGGCCGCGTTAACTGCTGCGACGGGGGGGGCTGGCGCCATCGCTGCTGGCGCCGCGGGCAGCGGTGCGGCGGTCGCGGGCGGCACTGTGACAGCGGGCAGCGGTGCGGCGGTCGCGGGCGGCACTGTGACAGCGGGCAGCGGTGCGGCGGTCATGGGACGCTCTGCGCCAGGCGCTATGAGTGACGTACCAGGCTTTGTCGGTGGCGGTGGGGCGGTCGTGGGTGGTGGCATGCCAGGCTCTATGCCAGGCTCTATGCCAGGCTCTCGTGGCACGCCAGGCTCGGGCGGTAGCACGTCAGGCTCTGGCGGCGGCGGGGTCGGTGCGGCTTACGGCACGCCAGGCTCTGGCGTCGGCACGTCAGGCTCGGGCGGTAGCACGTCAGGCTCTGGCGGCGGCGGGGTCGGTGCGGCTTACGGCACGCCAGGCTCTGGCGGCGGCGGGGTCGGTGCGGCTTACGGCACGCCAGTCTCTGGCGTCGGCACGTCAGGCTCGGGCGGTAGCACGTCAGGCTCTGGCGGCGGCGGGGTCGGTGCGGCTTACGGCACGCCAGGCTCTGGTGGCAGTATGCCCGGTGCCATCGGCGGAAC
>Ga0308394_1000343_pt1 | contig 26325 bp, 24 predicted proteins | sample Hotspr2Sampleme2_FD_202366 | JGI IMG/M metagenome (GOLD analysis project Ga0308394, IMG submission 202366) | Hot spring phototrophic mat microbial communities from Mushroom Spring, Yellowstone National Park, Wyoming, United States - 20050701_me2 ...
GGCATCGGGACGACGGGGCCAGCGGCAAGGTTAGATGTTGTAGGTTTTACAGGCACTTCACCTGTATTAAGAGTTTCTACAGCGGCTGTAGGTGGGGACAGTATAGTGGTTTCAACAACAGGCAACGTTGGCATCGGGACGACGGCACCGAGAGGTCGTCTTGATTCGTATATAGCAAATGTAACAATCTTGAATCAAACTGGCATAAGAACATCATCACATTACACCACTGGCTCTGGTGCAACGGCTTACGGATTATACGCAGACGTCTACTTTAGCGGTTACACCGGGACTGGCTATGGTGTATATGGAAGAGCCAGTGATGTTGCTGGTGTCGCCTATGGAGTTTATGGGGAAACAAATTATGCTAGTGGTAACTGGATGGGGGGTACAGCTTATGGTGTCTATGGCAAAGCTACAGGTAAAGGGATTTATGCTGGGACTTACAAAAATATTGGCGGATACTTTACTGCATCAGAAGGACACTATAACTATGCACTCATCACCGGGTCCGGCGACGTCGGCATCGGGACGACGGCGCCTGATAGAAAATTAGATGTGAATGGTGGGGCAGTTGTGCGGTCGTCTATGGTAGTTACAGGGGCAGGCTTAAGTGGAACACAGCCGGTATTTCAGGTAGCAGGTTCAACAATGGTTGTGTTAAATAATGGCAATGTCGGCATCGGGACGACGGGGCCAGCGGCAAGGTTAGATGTTGTAGGTTTTACAGGCACTTCACCTGTATTAAGAGTTTCTACAGCGGCTGTAGGTGGGGACAGTATAGTGGTTTCAACAACAGGCAACGTTGGCATCGGGACGACGGCACCAACGAGAAGATTATGGGTAAACGGAGATGCTGGTGGGACTTCTAGTTGGTATAATGATTCCGATGAAAGATTAAAAAAGAATATAACTCAAATAGATAATGGATTAGATAAAGTTATGCGTTTAAGGGGAGTATATTTTGAATGGAAGGATACAACAAATCATCCTGAAGGTAGGCAAGTTGGTTTAATAGCTCAAGAAGTTGAAAAAGTTGTCCCTGAAGTTGTAGATAAAAAAGGAGAGTATTATTCTATTGCAACTGCTAATTTAGTGCCAGTCTTGATAGAAGCGATAAAAGAACAACAAAAAGAGATTGAAAAATTAAGATTGGAAATAGAAGAATTAAGAAAACAAAGATGAAAATAATTAATCATTTAAAAAACTTATTAACTCGCATTTTTAACCACTTTTATGTCACGAATTCTGACTCGACCCATAATTTTTCACAAACTCGTGACATTTCTGCAACAAAAACTCGTGATATAAAACAGCCACTGGTGGATGGTATCTTGTAGCTGGTAGCTCGTATCTGGTGGCTGGTAGCTCGTAGGCGACAAGTAACCAGCCACAAGCAACAAGCGACAAGCCACCATCTACCATCAACAAACAGTGAGGTGATACTATGAAACAAAAAATTTATTTATTAGTTTTATTGTTATTTATTTTGCCCAGCATTGGTTTAAGTTTTGTAATGGTTGGTGGAGATTATACATCAATGTTGACAGAGATAGTTAGTGTTGGCAGTATTATCTCAGGTGAAGATATATCAGTTATACAATCAGTAGGTAGTATTAATCTTTCTGGTAACATTTCAGGTGGTGACTATGAGGTGGTAGGAGTTTTGGGGGGAGGTATTATACTGCCTGCTGGAGCATCAATAAACTTAGAAAATGTTAAAGTGTATCCAAATCCATACAAGCCAAACTCAGGGACGATTTATGACAACAATCCAATAGTTGGTGATGGTATAATATTTAGTGGATTGATGCAGAAGGCGAAGGTACAGATATTCAACATAGCAGGCGAGTTAGTTACAGAGTTTGAAGAGGAAGATGGAGATGGGATTTATGTTTGGGACACAAGGAATAAGAATGGAGAAAAAGTAGCAAGTGGAGTATATATTTATTTTATAACAAATCCTGATGATAAAAGTAAGAAGACAAAAGGTAGGATTGTGATAATTAGGTGAACATTAGTCAATAGTTCATAGTTATTAGTTCATAGTTATTAGTTCATAGTTAATAGTTAATGGTTGTAGGGCACGGCTTCAGCCGTGCAGAATTTTTGCAAGATTGTGGCTTGTAGCTCGTAGCTCGTAGCTTGTGGCTCGTGGCTTGTAGCTTGTATTTTACAACGAATTATTTACCAGCAACAAGCAACTAGCAACCAGCAACCAGTCACAAGCGACAAGCAACCAACAACGAGCGACCAGCAACTCTTAAATTCTCATCTTATTTTTAATCTTACCAATACAATTTTAAATCTAAAACAAAAAATTTTTTAAAAATTAGTTGTCAAAATTTAATTTTGTGATTATATTAATAATTGGAGTTAATTTTAGTTGAAAGGGGGATAATAAAGTGTATGAAACAAAAAGTTGTAATATTAATAATGCTCAATTTTCTATTATTTAGCATTGGTTATACAGCATCTCAAGGGACAACAACAGCATCATTTTTAAAGATATCAGTAGGAGCAAGAAATATAGCGATGGGAGAGACAGGTGCAACATGTGAGGATATAAATAGTATATATTGGAACCCAGCAGGGTTAGCATCAATTGATAACATAGAAGCATCTTTAATGCATTCAGTTTGGTTAGAGACGATAAACTATGAGCATCTCACTTTTGGATTGCCAACAAAATCTGGCAATATAGGTTTTGCTATAAACTATTTGTTTATGGGAGAGATGGATAAATATGACTATTTAGGTAACAAACAAGGAAGTATGACAGCAGGCGATTTAGCATTAACATTTGGATTAAGTAGGAAGGTTTTGATAAAAAAATGGCTTCCGATGTTTAATTTAGGAGCAAACATAAAATATTTACATAGTCAACTTGAAGAAGAGAAAGCAGATGCATTAGCAATAGATTTAGGTTTGCAGACAGAACTAAAAAATCCAAAAGTTAAAGTAGGTTTAGTTATACAGAATGTAGGGACAGGTATGAAGTTTATAAAAGAGAGTTATCCTTTACCAACAAACATAAAACTTGGAGCAGGATATTCTTTAATTGTTAAAAACAATCAATTAAATTTAGCATTTGATATAAACATACCGAACGATAATGTTGTTAAATTAGGATTAGGTGCAGAATACGCAATTGATTGTGGTAGAGGGATAAAAGTTTCGCCACGCATAGGATATGGAGCATACAAAGAAGGACTTGAAGGTTTATCAGGTATTACAGCGGGTATCGGGTTTAAATATCAAAACTATATTATTGACTATGTGTTTGTACCATATGGCCAGTTAGGTAGCACACATCGTATATCTTTTTCAATGAAGTTTAGTAAAGAGAAGAGAGAGGAAGAAAAACTTATTCTTCCAAGATATTGATTTGTAATTTGTTTAAAACTACCAACAACCAGCCACAAGCTACCAAGCAACAAGCGACAATATAAAAAACTTTCCAACTTTTATTTCTTGCCCTTGATAAACAAAAAATTTTTTTATAAAGAACTTTATATGAGAATTTTATGGGCGCCGTGGAGAAGAAAATTTGTGAAAAAGAAAAAACATAAAGGTTGTATTTTTTGTAAAAAAATAAAATCAAAAAATGATAAAAAAAATTATATTCTTTATCGTGGGAAGTATTGTTTTGTAATGCTAAATATTTATCCTTATACTAATGGACATCTGATGGTTGCTCCTTATAGACATATAAAAAATTTAGATGAACTTAAAAAAGATGAGTTGCTTGAGTTGTTTGAGATTGTTTCAAAAATGGTAAAAATTTTGTATAAAACACACAACATTGATGGTTGCAATGTAGGGATAAATATAGGTAAAGCAGCAGGTGCTGGTGTTGAAGGACATATTCATGTGCATATAGTTCCAAGATGGTTTGGCGATACAAATTTTTTACCTATCATTAGTGATACAAAAGTTATTCCAGAAAGTTTAGATGAAACATATAAGGTGTTGAAAAAGGTGGTAAGTAGTGATTTGTAGTTAGTGGTTTGTGGTTGGTTGCTGGTGACCGGTGGCTGGGAATAAATATGTAGGGCAATGCTTTAGCATTGCATTTTATTTTTGATATTTGCAAACATGAAGGTTTGCCTTTGCCTACGAATGACCTGTAATTTAGTGGCCGGCAACAAGAAACAAGTTACAAGTGACCAGCTACTATTTACTATAATTAGGGGGAGGATGCCGTGACACATAGATGTAAAAGTAAACAAAAAAGAAGAAAACTTGAAATAAGAAGAAAATGGAAGCAGAGGATGAAAAGAAAAAAATTGGCTATGAAAATGGCTCAACAACAGCAGGTATAATGGGTGGATGGGTGAATGTGTGGATGTGTGGATGGGAAAATGGGTGGATAAGAGGGAAATATTTATGAACAGAATTCAGTATCATATAGGATTATCTAAAGGAGACATAGGTGAGTATGTTTTATTGCCTGGAGATCCTAAAAGAACAGAGATTATTGCAGAATTTTTTGAAGATGCAAAAGAGATAGCGTTTAATAGAGAATTTAGGACATTCACCGGCTATATTAAAGGATATAATGGTAAAAAAATTAAACTTTCAACTACTTCTACTGGTATCGGGTGTCCTTCTGCTGCGATATGTATTGAAGAGTTAGCAGATATAGGTGGGAAAGTTTTTATACGTGTAGGTACTGCTGGAGCTTTGCAGAAAAATGTAAATATTGGAGAATTGGTTATCACTACAGCTTCGGTAAGAGAAGAAGGAACTTCAAGACAGTATGTTCCTTTATCGTATCCTGCAGTGGCTGATATAAAGGTGGTAAATTCTTTGATAGAGGCAGCAAAAAAGTTAGGTTACAAATATCATGTTGGTATAGTTCATTGTAAGGATGCATTTTATAGTGAAAATTTTGATAATAAAAATTTACCATTGAAAGAATATAATGAAATTTTATGGAAAGTGTGGAAAAGAAGTAATGTTTTAGCAACTTCAATGGAGTCATCTGCTTTATTCATAATAGGTAGTATAAGAAAACTTATGGTTGGAGAGATTTTAGCTATTATTGGTTCTACATGGTCTAAAAAACCTATTGTAAAAAAAGTTGGGATTGAGGAAGCGATAAAAGTTGCAATTGAAGCAATAAAAATTTTAGATTATTGTGAAACTAAATAAGATCAATTAGTATCTAAATTTATAATATGGACATGAAAAACAAACCTGAAGAAAAAATAGAAGAAATTTTAGAACTTGCAAGAGAAGAAAAGATTAATGAGCAAGAACTTTTAAAGCAGTCTATTGAAGAGAAAAATAAAATTATATCTGAACAAAAAAACAAAATAGAACAATTGGAGCAACAAAATAAGGAGTTGTATAGACAACTTTTATATCTTAAAGCAGAGTTTGACAATTTTAGAAGACGTACAAAAGAAGAAAAAGAAAAAAAGTTTTTTTTAGGTAAAGTCAATATTATAGAAAAAATAATTTCTTTATATGAGATGTTTTCTTTTGCTATAAATAGTATAAAAAATTTTGAGCAACAAAATTCTTTAAATTCTGAAGTTAAACAGCTCTTAGAAGGGATAAAACTTCTGTATAAAGAGTTTGAAAATTTTTTTGAAAAAGAAGGGATAAAAAAAATTGATTGCTTAGGTAAACAATTTGATCATACTTATCATGAGGTTGTAGAATTTGAGGAAAATAAAGATATGGAGGATAATACTGTAATCGGAGTTATTTCTGATGGTTATATTATGTCTTTTGATGATGAAGAGTATGTTTTAAGACCTGCTAAGGTTAAAGTTGTTAAGAATACAAAGACAAAAACTGAGGGTGTTGCTGAAAACGAAAATGTTAAATCTGATGAAACTGAACAGACAGAAGATGCATCTAAAGAAGGTGGATGAGTAGATGGGTTAATTAGTTGATAGTTGATAGTTATTAGTTGATAGTTATTAGTTGTGAGTTGTGAGTTATAAAACTCTGAACTAATAACTACTAATCAACACATTCAATCATATTAAAGGGGGGTTAAAGTTTATGGCAAAAATAATTGGAATAGATTTAGGAACTTCAAATTCTGCTGCAGCAGTACTTGAAGGTGGAAAACCTACTATAATACCAGCAGCAGAAGGTACAACTGTTGGTGGGAAGGCTTTCCCATCATATGTAGCATTTACAAAGGATGGCCAACTTCTTGTAGGTGAGCCTGCAAGAAGACAAGCGGTTTCAAATCCCGAGGGTACTGTTTACGCTTTCAAACGTAAAATGGGAACAGATTATAAATACAAAATTTATGGTAAAGAATATACTCCTCAACAACTTTCTGCTTTCCTTTTGCAGAAGATTAAAAGAGATGCTGAAGCATTCTTAGGAGATAAAGTTGAAAAAGCAGTAATAACTGTTCCTGCATATTTTAATGATAACCAAAGACAGGCGACAAAAGATGCAGGTGCTATTGCTGGTCTTGAGGTTGTAAGAATTATTAATGAACCAACAGCTGCTTGTCTTGCATATGGTATTGATAAAGCTGGCCATGAGGAAAAGATTATGGTGTTTGACCTTGGAGGTGGAACATTAGATGTTACAATAATGAGATTTTGGGAAGTAGGGGGTGCAAAAAGTTTTGATGTAATCTCTACTGCAGGTGATACCCAACTTGGTGGTACTGATATGGACAATGCTTTGATAGAGTATATTTTAGAAGAATTTAGAAAAGAAACAGGTATTGATTTAAGAAACGATAAAATGGCAATGCAACGTATTCGCGAAGCAGCAGAAAAGGCAAAGATTGAACTTTCAAGTGTTTTAGAAACAGATATAAATCTTCCATTTATTACTGCTGATGCTTCGGGTCCTAAACATCTAACAATGAAAATAACACGTGCTAAACTTGAACAACTTGTAAGACCAATTGTTGAACGTTGTGTTAAATCTATTGACCAAGCAATTGAAGATGCTAAAGTTAAACCCAATAGTGGCATAACTTCTTTAAAAGATATCACAAGGATAATACCGGTTGGTGGTCCTACAAGAATGCCAATTGTTATAAAATTTTTAGAAGATTATGTTGGAAGAAAAGTTGAACGTGGAATTGATCCTATGGAGTGTGTTGCAATTGGTGCTGCGATTGAAGCGGGAATAATTGCTGGTGAAATAAAAGATATTGTCCATTTAGATGTTACTCCTTTGTCTTTAGGTGTTGAAACCTTGGGAGGAATATTTACTAAATTGATTGAAAGAAATACAACTATTCCTACAAGAAGGTCCGAGATATTTTCTACCGCTGCTGATAATCAGACCTCTGTGGAAATTCATGTTCTTCAAGGAGAAAGACCTCTTGCAAAAGATAACACTTCCTTAGGAAGATTTTATCTTGAAGGAATTCCTCCAGCGCCAAGGGGTGTTCCGAGAATTGAGGTAACCTTTGATATTGATGAGAATGGTATTTTACATGTATCAGCAAAAGATTTGGGTACAGGTAAAGAGCAGTCTATTAGGATAACTGCACCACAAAAACTTTCAAAAGAAGAGATTGACAGAATGATCAAAGAAGCAGAAAAGTTTGCTGAGGAAGATATAAAGAGAAAAGAGTTAATTGAAGAAAGAAATAATCTGGATAGTATAATTTATACAACTGAAAAATCGCTTAGAGAATATGGAGATAGATTAACACAAGAAGATAGGCTTGAAATAGAAAGAGCGTTGAATGATGCTAAAGAAAAATTAAAATCAGAAGATATTAATGAGATAAGAAAAGCAAAGGATGAATTAATTAGAAAATCGCATAAATTGGGAGAAGTAGTATATAAAGAAGCTCAAAAGGCAGGACAATCTTCAGCACAACAAACTGGTTATGCTACTGGTCCTTCTTCAAGTTCAGAGGAAACAAACCAACAAAAACGAGATGATAAAGGTGAGGTAATTGATGCTGAGTATAAAGAACAATAGTGTTATTGTTGCGGGTCGCTGGTTGCTTGTTGCTGGTAAAATAAATTTACAGCTTACCAGCTACCAACTTTATTAGCAACCAATCACCAGCCTTTGTTAATTGTTGAAAAATATAAAAAAATGTAGTATAAAAATATAACTATTCACCGAACCGTGTAGGGCAGTGCTTTAGCCCTGCATAAAACAATAGTAGGAAAGTAGAAAGTATGAAGGTGTTTTAGGTATTTGTAGGGCACGGCTTTAGCCGTGCATAATTTTTGCAAACTCGTAGCTTGTAACTTGTGATTTACAACAAATTATTTACCAGCGACAAGCAACCAGCAACCAGTCACAAGCGACAAGCAGCCAACAACAGGCGACAATCAACCAGCTACGAGCAACAAGCGACATACGACAAGCCCTATAATTGAACACGGTTAAGTGAGTAGATACACAAAAATTCTATGATAAAAATTATTATTAACGGTGCTTTAGGTAAAATGGGACGCACTATAACTGAGATATCTTTAAAAGATAAAGATATCAAAATCACTGGATTGGTAGATTTAGTGGAAAAAGAATTAAGTGTTTCAGAAAATTTACCAAAAGTTACAATAGATATAGAAAAATATATAAACCTTTCCGATGTAGTGATTGATTTTTCTTCTCCTGAAGGGACACAGAATGTTTTAAAATCTTGTAAAACTTATAAGAAACCACTTGTAATTGGTACAACAGGCCATTCGGAAACACAGATTGAGCAGATAAAGATATCCTCATCTTCTATACCTATAGTCCTTTCTCCAAATATGAGTTTAGGAGTAAATGTTCTTTTTAAATTAGTTGATTCGGTTACAAAGATATTTGCAGATAAGGGGTATGATATAGAGATTATAGAAGCACATCATAATAAGAAAAAAGATGCACCTTCAGGTACTGCTAAAAAAATTATGGAAATAATTAAACAAATAAAACCCCAAACACAATTTGTTTTTGGTAGAAATGGAATTATAGGTGAAAGAATTAAGGATGAAGTTGGTGTAAGTGTAATTCGTGCAGGAGATATTGTTGGAGAACACACTGTTTTATATTCAACCCAAGGTGAAAGAATAGAATTGAAACATATTGCTACTTCAAGAGAGACATTTGCTAAAGGTGCTTTACTTGCAGCAAAATGGATTGTAGGGAAACCTCCTGGACTTTATAACATGTTTGATGTATTGGAGATAGGGTAAATTTTGTGAAATATGCAAGGATTTTTCACGATAATAAAGAAAAGTATGGTATAATAAATTCTGATAGTTTATTCCAAGAGATCTTGCCATCGTATTTCTCTTCCGAATATCAAATTATCGGTGATAGTATTATTTTAAATGAAAATATAAAATTTTTGTCTCCATGTGAACCTACAAAAATAGTTTGCTTAGGACTTAATTATATAGATCATGCATATGAACTTAAAATGGAAATTCCTCAAGAACCAATAATATTTATAAAACCTTCCTCAGCAGTAATAGGTCATAAGGAGGATATAATATATCCTGATGGTGTTACACAATTAGATTACGAAGGTGAACTTGCATTAGTTATAAAGAAAAAGACAAAGAATGTTAAACCTGAGGAAGTTAAAGATTTTATATTAGGTTTTACTTGTTTTAATGATGTTACAGCAAGAGATTTACAGAGGAAAGATGGACAGTGGACAAGGGCAAAATCATTTGATACATTTGCTCCAATAGGTCCATGGATAGTATCTGATGTTAATGTTGGAGATTTAAAAATTCAAACTATATTGAATGGAAAAATAGTGCAGAACTCCACTACTAAAAATATGATTTTTAAGATAGAAGATGTTGTGAGTTTTGTTTCAAAAATTATGACTTTATATCCAGGTGATGTAATATCCTTAGGTACGCCTCCAGGTGTTGGCCCTATGAAAAAAGGAGATATAATAAGTGTAAGAATTGAAGATATAGGAGAACTGACTAATTTTGTAGCTGGTAGCTTGTAGCTTGTGGCTTGTAGCTTGTATTTTACAACGAATTATTTACCAGCAACAAGCAACTAGCAACCAGCAACCAGTCACCAGCGACCAGCAACAAGCTACCAGCAACAAGCGACAAGCGACAAGGTAGAATTATCTATGAAACAAAAAAATAAAAAAATTTTTTTATTTTTAATTGTCTTTTTCTCTATATTACAGATATGTTTTGCTTTTAAAGATTCATATTATTTTTACGTAGAAGGATTAGTTGCTTTACAAAAACAGGATTATAAGTCAGCTATAAAAAATTTTGAAGAAGTAATTAAGTTAGATCCTGATGCTGTTGATGTTTATCACCAACTTATTTATTTATATCTATTGACACAAGAAAAAACAAAGTTAAGAAAATTTTTATTAGAAAATATAAAGAAATTAAATGAAGAGTCAGAAAAAATGCTTGAAGTTGCAAATTTGTTAGTCTTATATAACCAAGAAGATTTAGCAAAAGAAATTTATGAAAAATTATATGTTAATAAACCTGATGATCCTGAAATTATTTTGAATTTAGCAAGGATATATTTTTATAGCAATGAATTAGAAAAATCAGCTGAGTATTACGAGAAATATTTAAAGATTAAACCGGATGATTTAGATGTTTTATTGCAATTAGGTATTGTAAAATATAAACTTGGTAAGAAGAATGAAGCTGAAGAAATATTCAAAAAAGTTGCAGAAAAACAGCCAGATAATATTACAGCAAAACTATTATTAAATGAACTTTTAAACTCCACTACAAATTTTAATGAAATTTCTCAGTTAGAAGAGGTTTACAAAGAATATATAAAAAACTCGCCAGAGGATTACGAAGCTATTGCTAAATTAATATATCTGCTTATTTCAAAAGAAGACTATCAACAAGTAGAAAATTATATTCAAAAATTGATATCTGCACCAAAAAAAGAATTTTTGCCTGAATACAATTTTTTGATAGCAATGTATTTTGAATATAAAAAAGACTTTAAAAAAGCTGCTGATTATATGGAAAGATATATAAAACTAAAAAAGAAAGAAATCAAAGAGGAATCTCCTTATTTAAAACTTGGATATTATTACTATTTTTTGAAAAAATATAAAAAAGCAGAAAAAGTTTTGAAATTTGCAGAATCAAAATTTAACTCTGAAAAAGCTAAGATTTTACTTTTGTTTTTATACTTTGATATCAAAAATTATAATAATGCAATAAAAATTTTACACGGTTTAGAAGAAAAAGGTACTTCTTTATTTAAAAGAACAAATTTTTATTTAGGTTTATGTTATGACCAACTAAAAAATTTTGAACAATCAGAAAAGTATTTATTAAAAGCAATAGAAGAAAATCCTCAGGACCATGAGGCATTAAATTACCTTGGATATTTATATGCAGACAAAGGTATAAATTTAGATAAGGCAGAAGAATTAGTAACCAAAGCCCTTCAATTAGATCCAACAAATTACGCGTATATCGATTCTTTAGGTTGGGTTTATTATAAAAAAGGATTATATGAAAAAGCAGAAGAGATTCTTTTAAAAGCTGCAGAAGGTCAACCAGATTCTATAATTTATGAACATGTTGGTGATGTTAAGGTAAAATTAAATAAGTATGATGAAGCAATTGAGTATTATAATAAATCTTTAAAGATGAATAAAAATAATAAAGAACTTAAAAGAAAAATTAGGTTAATTAAGAAGAGATGCAAAAGTTAGCTCCTGCAAAGGTAAACCTTTTTTTAAAAGTAATATCAAAAAATGCTGAAGGGTATCACAAAATCTTATCTGTTTTTCAAACCATATCTTTATATGATAAAATAAAAGTTTCTTTAATCCCAGAGGATAAAATTATTGTTAGCTCTAATTTAAAAGTTATTGAAGGAGAGAAAAATTTATGTTATAAGGTTGCAGAATTGTTCAAAAAAAAGTATAAAATAAAGAATGGGTTAAAGATATATATAGAAAAAAATATCCCTTTGGGAAGTGGTTTAGGAGGTGCGTCTTCTGATGCTGCTTGTTTGTTAGAAATGTTAGTGAAAATTTTTAATTTAAATGTTGAAAAAGATAAATTAGTGAAATTATGCTCACAGATAGGTAAAGATGTGCCTTACTTTTTATACAAAGGTCTATGTTTGGTAGAAGGGATGGGAGAAAAAGTTACTAATATTTCTTCTTACCCTTGGAAGAAAAATCCATTGTGGTTTATATTGGTATATCCTAATAAGGTTTTGTCAACTAAGAGAGTTTATTATATGTATGATAGAATTCGTGTTAGAGAAGAAGAAATTAGAGTGACTAAGAAAAAGATTTTAGATTTTATAAAACAAAAGGATATAAAAAGTTTACTTTATAATAGTTTAGAAGTCCCTGCTTTTGAAATAGCACCAATACTTAAAAAAATAAAAAATTTGATGTTTAAACTTGGTGTTAAAAATGTTTCTATGAGTGGGTCAGGTTCAACAATATTTGGTGTTTTTTTTAAAAAAAATGAAGCTTTAGAGTTTAAAGACAAAATAGAAAAAGCGATAAAAAATTGTTCTATATTTTTGGCTAAAAGCGTATAAAGGTGAATGTGTAGACGGGTGGATGGGTTAATGAGTTATTAGTTATTAGTTATGAGTGATAAAACTCTGAACTAATTCCCGCAAATTGCGGGATGAACTAATAACTCTGAACTCTGAACTAATAACTATTAACTATTAACTATGAACTATCAACTATCAACTATTAACTATGAACTAATTTAGATAGAAGGAGGAATAAAAACATGCGTGTAACAGAAGTAAGAATATATCCTCAGAAAGAGAAAAAAGTGAAAGCGTATGCGACAATTACTTTAGATAACGAATTTGTTGTCCACAACTTAAGAATTGTTGCATTCCAAGAAGGAGTAAAGATTTTTATGCCGTCAAGAAAAACTAATGACGGTACGCATAAGGATATAGCACATCCTATAACTAACGAACTCAGACAACAAATTGAAGAAAAAGTTATTTCTGCATATAATGAGAAAACAGGAGAAAATTTGCAGTTAAAAAGAAAAAAACAAGTAAGATTGTAGCTGGTAACTTGTAGCTGGTAAAGTTGTGGTTGGTCGTTTTGTAATTTTACCAGCAACTAACAACTATCTACAAACAACATTAATTGGGAGGTTGTATGATACCTAGATATTCTTTACCTGAGATGAGTAAAATATGGTCTGAAGAAGAAAGATTTAGAATTATGCTTGATGTAGAGTTAAAAGTTTTAGAAGTTTTATCTGAAGAGAAAATTATACCAGAAAAGGATTATAAAGAGATAAAAAATAAAGTAAAATTAGATATAAAAAGAATAAAGGAAATTGAGCAGGTAACAAAGCATGATGTAGCGGCTTTTGTTGACCAGTTAAGCGAATCCGTTGGGACAGAAGCAGCTAAGTGGATACATTTTGGTTTAACCTCATCAGATGTTTTGGATACAGCTACAGGATTGCAGTTAAAATTAAGTTGTGATCTTATACTAAAAAAATTGGAAGGATTGATTGAGGTTTTAAAAAATCAAATAAAAAAATACAAAGATACTTTGATGATCGGCAGAACACATGGGGTTCATGCAGAACCTATTACTTTTGGATACAAACTTGCCGGATGGTATTATGAAGTTAAACAACATTTTGATATGTTAAAATACGTGAAAGACATTGTTAGTGTAGGCAAAATATCGGGTGTTGTTGGAACTTATTCTCAACTTTCTCCTGAGATTGAGAAAAAAATTTTGAAAAAATTGGGATTAAAACCAGAACCTATTTCAACACAGGTTGTGCCGAGATATAGATATGTTTATTATCTAACAACATTAGCAAACATCGCTGCATCTTTAGAAAGATTCGCTTTAGAGATAAGACATCTACAGAGGACAGAAGTTTTAGAAGCAGAAGAAGAATTTTCTAAAGGGCAGAAAGGCTCTTCTGCTATGCCTCATAAAAGAAATCCAGTTGGTTCTGAAAATATCTGTGGTTTAGCACGACTTGTTAGAGGATATGCTATGGTGAGTTATGAAAATGTTGCACTATGGCATGAAAGAGATATCTCACATTCTTCTGCAGAGAGGATAATATTGCCGGATATAAGTATTCTTGTAGACTACATGCTATATAGATTTACAAACATTATTAAAAATATAGTTGTGTATCCAGGAAATATGTTAAAAAATTTAGAAAAGTCATATAATACTTTTTATTCTCAAACTTTGTTAACAGAACTAATAAAAAGAGGTATAAATAGACAACAGGGATACAGTATCATTCAACCTATAGCACATAAAGCAATTTTGGAAAAAAAAGATTTTGTTAAATTGTGTATTAAAGATAAAACTTTAACAAAAATCATATCTCCAAATGAAATAATAAAATTGTGTTCTATTAATTCATTGTTAAAACATTTAGATAAAAAATTTAATGAAATTTTTTAAAATATTTTTTGTTTTATTTTGTTTTGTATTTGGATTCTTCTTAATAAAAAGTTTCTTTTTTCCAATTGGCCAAATTTATGTTTATTTAGATAATGTAAAAGTTTCTAGTTCTTGTGTTTCAATACCTTTTGAATTTTTACCTTATAAAGACGCTGTGTATAAAATTTGTTTTTATTTTAAAGGCAAAAAAATAATATTACCAGAATATACTTTAGTTTGTAAAAAAGGGCAAAAATATGGTAGTTCTATATTAATTAAAGATTTTGATAAATTTCTTCCTTTGTTTGTTAAGGTGAAAGAAGTTTTGCCAAAAGAAAAGATTATGACTAAGAAAGTTTTGAATACAAAGCAAACCGAAAAAATATCAGAGCTTTTTTATCTGAAACAAAAAGAGAGTTTAACTTATACGAAAACAATAATTGAGGAAGAAAAAGTAAAGTCAATTGTAGAATCTAAAGAGGTTTCTGAAAGTTTAGGCATACGAAAGGAAGCTAAAAAGATACCTCCTAAAGAAGAGATAAATTTTGATATATTAATTTCAACAAATGAGATTAAAAAAGAGTATTTTTACAACGAATCTATAAAATTTTTATATACTTTTATAAATAAAAACTCTTCATTGACACATAATATTTATCTTTTTATATCTTTAAAAGATGATTTTGGAACATTGGTTTCTACTAGAGAATATAATTTTTCTGTTTTACCCAACAAAAAAATAGAAAATTATATACAATTTGATGTAACTGATGAGATTAAGCCTGGAGATTATTACTTTGAAATAATTACTACATTAAAAGATATAAAAAATGTTCTTATTTCAGAGAAATTTAAAATAGTTGATTTACCTCCTCAAATCAAACTTATGGAAATACCCACTATAAAGTATAAGTTAACAAATACATTAATGGTTGAAGTTGAAGATGATACTGGCATAAAGAATGTAGAATTTATAGAAATAGATAATAAAACTAAACAACCAAAAGTTTATCCTATGTTATTTATTGCTGGAGATAAAAGGAAAAGGATTTGTAGTTTTACTACAGAGAAAATTAATTACAAAGGCATCTATAAATTTTATATTAAAGCAGAGGATATTAGTGGTAATGTTTCTAAAACTGATTTGTTTGAAATAGAAATTACTAAATAATTTTATGAAAATACTATCTTTAATAATATTTTCAATTAAAGAAAATATCAAGACAAAATTTTATTTGGTCATAACAATATTTAGTATCTTTATAATTTTTGTAAGTTTGTTGTTAAAAGGATTAAGTGGGTTTGAGCAACCACAAAGAATATTAGTGAACACTGGTCTTGCAATGATAGAATTGTTCTGTTTAGTTACTATATTGTTAAACACCGCTGGTTTATTATTACAAGATATAGAAACAAAAAGTATATATATTGTACTCTCAAAACCGATTTCTAGGAGCAAATATATATTTAGCAAGTATATAGGATTGTTATGTTTAACACTTTTTAATATAATTTTTATGGCATTTATACATTTGATATTCATAAAAATATCTAAATGGCATGTTACTAAAGAGTATTTCTTAACTTTAGGAACAATATTTTTAAAATCAGGACTAATAGGTTCTATTTCTTTATTTACAGTAGTTTCTATGACATCTCAAACTTCAGCAATTATAACTTCGTTTTTGTTATGGATTATGGGACATTTTTCTTCAGAGTTGAATTTCATAGTTGGCAAAATTCAGACATCGTTTTTGCAGATAATTCTTAAAATTTTTATATATCTTATTCCTAATTTTCAGTATTTTAATATAAAAGATTACTTTGACTCTGTTTATTTTGTTTCTAAGTTTAATATTTTTTGGGGATTAGCATATTGGTTGGTGTACAATAGTTTTTTGATACTTTTTACGATGTTGGTGTTTAAGAAGAAAAATCTATGAAGAAATTAATAAGATATTGTTCTATAATAATTTTATTTTCTACTGTTTTTCCTTTGAATTATAATTTGTTTAAAAATTATTCTACTCCATTTTTGCCTATTGAAAGGACAAAGTTAGTTTTAGAAAAATATTTTATACTTGATAGTGTTGGTATTATTTTTGGATTAAGGAAAATTATAAGTGACATAGCATGGATACAACTTTTGCAGTATTATGGAAGCGAACCTTATGAGATAGACGAAGAAGAAAGTCCTAAAGATGAAGAACATAGTCATTATGAGCATATGACTAAAATTCAAAAAGGTAAATATAAAAGATTATTAGATTATTTTAAACGAGTTGTGTTGTTAGACCCTTTGCATACTTTAGCATATTTTTATGGTATTGGAGCATTAGCTTGGAATGTAGAAAGACCTCAAGAGGCGTTAGAACTTGCAAATATAGGTTTAGAAAATCTTAAATTTCAAAAAGGTGATCCAAATAGTGATTACTGGGAAATATTTAAGTATCAACAGGCAATATATTATAAGTTATCTGGAAATTATGGAGATATGTTGAATAAACTAAAAGAAATAGTTGAAAGTGGGAAATCTCCTAATTTAGTTAAAGCAATACTTGCAAATCTTTATAAAAAATACGGGTATTATAAAGAAGCATTGAAAATTTGGGAAGAGATTCTAAGCAGTGGAGATCCAGAATATACAGAAAGGGCAAAGATACAGATATATTTGTTAAAGAGCAGATGTGTGGATGGGTAGATGGGTGGATGAGTGGATGAGTTAACGAGTTATTAGTTATTAGTTATGAGTTATGAGTGATAAAACTCTGAACTAATAACTATTAACTATGAACTATTAACTATGAACTAATAACTAATTGAGGAGAGGTTATGAAAAAGAAAGTTCAGATACCTAAAGAAATTTTTGAACATTGTCCAAAATGTAACAAAATTTTACTTAAAAAAGAGTTAGAAGGAAATTATAAAATATGTACTCAATGTGGATATATGTTTAGATTGTCTGCATTTGAGAGAATAAATCTTATTGCTGATAAAAATAGTTTTAAAGAGTTTGCAAAAAATTATGTGCCTAAAAATATCTTAAATTTTCCTGAATATGAAAATAAAATAAAAGAATCGGAAGAAAAATCTAATCTTAAGGAGGCCTGTATCTGTGGTAGATGCACTATTGATGGTATAAAGTGTATTTTGTGTGTTTTAGATTTTAATTATATGGGTGGTAGTATGGGAGCAGTTGTTGGAGAAAAAGTTACATTGTGTTTTGAAAAGGCAAAAAGTTTGAAACTACCTATTATAATTGTTTCCGCAAGTGGTGGTGCAAGGATGCAAGAAGGAATAATTTCTTTAATGCAGATGGCAAAAACATCTGCTGCTTGTGCTGAGTTTAAAAAGACAGGGCTTCCTTATATTTCTGTCCCTACAGATCCCACAACAGGTGGTGTAACTGCATCATTTGCAATGTTGGGCGATATAAATGTGGCAGAATCAAAAGCACTCATAGGTTTTGCTGGACCAAGAGTTATTGAGCAGACAATAAAACAAAAATTGCCAGATGGGTTTCAGTCTGCAGAATTTTTGCTTGAGCATGGTTTTATTGATATTGTTGTTGAAAGAAAAGATATGAAAAATGTTTTAGCTAATTTGTTGAAGTTGTGCTTAAATAACAGAAATTTGTACAAACGTAGTTCATCACGCAATCGTCAATAGTTGATAGTTCATAGTTGATAGTTGATAGTTAATTTTGTAGGGCACGGCTTCAGTCGTGCAAATATAGGTTATGGTAGCCGCAAGCTTTAGCTTGCGCAAAATAATAGTAGATAGTAGAAAGTAGATAAGGTGTAGGTATTTTGTAGGGCAAGGATTTATCCTTGCGTATTTAAATAGTTCATCTCGCAGAAGGCGGGACAATTTGCGGGATTAGTTCATAGTTTTATAACTCATAACTAATAACCAATAACTCATAAACTCTATGTAAATTTTGATTAACAGGGAGTTAAAACTATGAAACAAAAAATTGTTTTAGCATATTCAGGTGGGCTTGATACATCAGTAATTTTGCATTGGTTAAAACAAAATTATAGTGCAGATGTTATTGCATGTATTGTAGATGTAGGTCAACCGGATGAAGATTTTGAACTTATAAAAAATCGAGCATTATCAGTTGGTGCAAAGAAAGTTTATGTCATAGATGCAAAAGAAGAGTTTGTTAAAGATTATATATTTAAAGTATTAAAAGCAAATGCTGTTTATGAAGGCAAATATTTGTTAGGAACATCCATTGCGAGACCATTGATTGCAAAAAAAGTTGTAGAAGTAGCAAAGAAAGAAAATTGTAAAATTTTGTCTCACGGTGCAACAGGTAAAGGCAATGACCAGGTAAGATTTGAATTGACATTCAAATGTTTATATCCTCAAGCAAAAATCATTGCTCCGTGGAGAATTTGGGACTTGAGGTCTCGTGAAGATGAGATAAAATATGCTAAAAAACATAAAATTCCTGTACCTGTAACTAAGGAAAAGCCTTATTCTTCTGATGCAAATCTTTGGCATATAAGTTATGAAGGTGGAATTTTAGAGGATTTAGAAAAAGAACCAGATGAAAAGATGTTTCAGCTAACAGTTTCTCCAAAAAATGCTCCTGATGAACCTGAAATTGTAGAGATAGTATTTGAAAAAGGTGTCCCAATAAAAGTTGTTTCTAAAGAAGGAACAATTTCTTTAAAGAAAGATGGTGGCGCAAAATTAATACAAGAGTTGAACAAAATTGCCGGAAGAAATGCTATTGGCAGAACAGATATTGTAGAAAATCGTCTCGTGGGGATAAAATCTCGTGGTGTTTATGAAGCACCTGCTGCTACATTGCTTTATTTTGCTCATAGAGAACTTGAATATCTAACATTGGATAAAGAAACTTTTCATTACAAAGAACACATAGCATTAGAATACGCTAAGATGGTTTATAATGGTGAATGGTTTACTACAAAGAGAGAGGCATTAGATAGATTTATTGACGAAACACAAAAGTATGTCTGTGGAATTATAAAACTTAAATTATACAAAGGAAATATAATTGTTGTTTCAAGAAAATCAAAATATTCTTTGTACAATACCGAATTAGCATCTTTTGATAAAGAGTCAAAAGGACTTTTGGAATACGACCAAAAAGATGCTGAAGGTTTTATAAATCTATTTGGACTTCAATATAAAGTTTCTTCTATTGTAAAAAATAAATGACAAAAAGAATTGCTGTTTGTGGTAAAGGTGGTGTAGGAAAAACAACAATTGTTTGTGGAATAATAAATTATTTAATTGAAAAAGGTTTAACACCAATTTTAATTGTTGATGCAGACCCTAACTCTAATCTCGCTGAAAATTTAGGTTTAAAATATGATTTAACTATTGCTGACATAAGAGAGGAATTAAGAACCGCACACATACCACAAAGTTTTTCTAAAGCAGAATATGTTAATATGAAACTTCAGGAGGCGTTAGTAAAGTATAAAGATTTTGATTTATTGATAATGGGAAGGCCTGAAGGTAGAGAGTGTTATTGTTATGTTAATGAACTTTTAAGAACATTTTTATAAAACCTTTCAAAAAATTATAAATATGTTGTAGTTGATACAGAAGCATGGATGGAGCATTTTTCAAGAAGGACAACTTACAATATTGATACTTTGATTGTTGTTACAACGCCTACAAAAGTATCTTTTGATACTACAAAAAAATCTTAGATTTGATACCCAAACTTGGACTAAAGATTTATGATAAAAAGATTTTGTTAAACTTAGCAGAAGAAAATTTTGATAGTTTTGATGAGATAAAAATAGATGGAATAATACATAAAGATGAACAAATTTATTCTTATTCACAGAGACAACAACCTTTAATTCACACAATTTTAAACACAAAGTTTTATTCAGAATTAAAAAATTTTTTGGAGGAAATAATTAAATAGTCAATAGCAGTTGGATTTATTTACTTAAAAAATAAGATTGCTAAGATAAGTGAAAGTAGAAAATTATGAAGGACAAAAAAATAATGTTGTCAGAAAAAGATATGCCTACAGCGTGGTATAACATTTTGTCTGATTTGCCAGGACAGATGCCTCCTCCGATAAATCCAGCTACAGGTAAACCGGTAGAAGCCAAGGATTTATTGCCAATATTTCCTATGGGACTTATTCAACAAGAAGTTTCTACTGAGAAATGGATTGAGATCCCTCAAGAAATTTTAAATGTATACAAACTTTGGAGGCCAACACCGTTAGTGCGTGCTTATGAATTAGAAAAATATCTTAAAACACCTGCAAGGATTTATTATAAAAATGAAAGTGTATCACCTGCGGGTTCACATAAGCCAAATACTGCTGTGGCACAAGCATATTATAACAAAATTGAAGGTGTGAAAAGATTAACTACAGAAACAGGTGCAGGTCAGTGGGGTTCAGCTTTAGCTTTTGTGTGCAATATCTTTGATTTAAAGTGTACTATTTATATGGTGAAAGTGAGTTATCATCAAAAGCCTTTTAGAAGATCATTAATGTATGTATGGGGAGCTGATGTTTATCCATCACCTACAAATATTACAAATGCAGGAAGAAAAATTTTGGAAAAGGATCCGGATTCCCCAGGTTCTTTAGGTATAGCAATTTCTGAAGCTGTAGAAGATGCTGCTACGCATAGTGATACAAAATATTCATTAGGTAGTGTTTTAAACCATGTGTTGTTGCATCAAACCATTGTAGGTCTTGAAACAAAAAAACAATTAGAACTTGTTGGAGAAAAACCAGATGTTTTGATAGGTTGTGTTGGTGGTGGAAGTAACTTTGGTGGATTTGTAATACCATTTGTTCCAGATAAGCTTACAGGAAAAATAAATACAAAATTTCTTGCGGTAGAACCTACTGCTTGTCCTTCATTAACAAAAGGTTTATATCTATATGATTTTGGAGATACTGCAGGACTTACACCATTTTTAAAAATGTATACTTTAGGACATAACTTTATTCCACCAAAGATACACGCTGGTGGATTAAGATATCATGGAGATGCGCCAATTTTGTGTTATTTGGTTTACAAAAAAATAGTAGATGCTGTTGCTTATCCACAAAAAGCTGTCTTTGATGCAGCTGTAACTTTTGCAAGAACAGAAGGTATACTTCCTGCACCTGAAACCGCTCATGCTATTAAAGCTGCTATTGATGAAGCAATAAGATGTAGAGAGACTAAAGAAGAGAAATGTATTGTATTCAATTTTAGTGGACATGGATTTTTTGATATCTCAGCTTATGATTTATATTTTGAAGATAAACTTGAAGATTTTGAATATCCGGATGAAGAAATTAAGAAAACATTAGAAGAGATTAAAAAATTGCCTGTTAACCAAGAAGTATAAAAGAGTGGATGGGTGAATGGGAAAATGGGTAAATGGGTAGATGAGTTAATGTGTGGATCAGTTGATCGGTTTTTGAGTTAATGAGTTATTAAGTTTAAAATTATTAAAAGTAAAAAATTATGATAAAAAAACAAATAGGAGAGAATACAATAGAAATTATTCAGGGTGATATAACAAAACAACCTGATATAGTAGCAATAGTTAATGCAGCAAATGCTTATTTAACACCAGGTGGTGGAGTTTCTGGTGCGATACATCGTACTGCAGGTCCTGAACTTGCGAAAGAATGCAGAAAGTATGCACCAATTAAAGTTGGTGAAGCAGTAATTACAAAAGCTTATAATTTGCCTAACAAATATGTCATACATTGTTTAGGTCCGAGATATGGGGTAGACAAACCTGAAGACAAACTTCTTGCCTCTTGTTATATAAATGCGTTGAATATAGCAGAAAAAAACAAAATCGCATCTATTGCTTTTCCTTCCATCTCTACTGGAATATTTGGTTATCCTATAGAGGAAGCTGCAAATGTGGTTTTAAAAACAGTTTTGGAACTCATTGATAGGTTAAAATATATTAAAAAAATTAGGTTTGTGCTTTTTAGTAAAGAAGATTTTGAGTTATATAAGGTAGTTTTGGAAAATGTTGTAAGGGGAGTGAAATAATTTTTATGTCAAAAATACCATCTGATTTAGAAATTGCACAAAGTATAAAACTTAAACCAATACTTGAAATTGCAAAAGATGCAGGCATTTTACTTCAAGAAGTTGAACAATATGGAGAGTATAAAGCTAAAGTAAAACTTGAAATTTTGGAAAGGATAAAAAATAATCCATTAGGTAAATACATTGATGTCACAGGTATCACACCAACACCGCTTGGTGAAGGAAAAACTGTGACGACTATTGGTCTCTCTTTAGGTTTAGCAAAACTTGGAAAAAAAGTTTTTACTTGTATTCGTCAACCTTCGTTAGGTCCTGTTTTTGGTATTAAAGGTGGAGCATCAGGTGGAGGTTACTCTCAAGTCCTTCCAATAGAGGATTTTAACTTTCATTTAACAGGAGACAATTATGCTGTATATGTTGCACACAATTTAGCAGCAGCTTTTTTACATAACACATTCTATAGAAGTCAAATCCCGATTGATCCAAAAAAAATATTATGGAGATATGTATTAGATATTTCTGAAAGGTTTTTAAGAAAAATAACTATAGGTCTTGGTGAAAAAGATGATGGAATTCCCTTGGTTAGTGGATTTGATATTACTGCAGCGTCAGAAGTTATGGCAATTTTAGCACTTACAACTTCGCTTAAAGATTTAAGAGAGCGCTTAAGTAGAACAGTTTTAGCTTTTACATATGATAACAAACCAGTTACAGCAGAAGATGTAAAAGTAGCAGGTGCAATGGCTGTGCTTCTTAAAGATGCAATAAAACCTAACTTACTTCAGACGACTGAATACACACCTGTTTTTGTCCACGCGGGACCTTTTGCAAACATAGCTCATGGGAATAGTTCTATTATTGCAGACCAAATTGCTTTGAGGTTAGCAGAATATGTTGTTACAGAAAGTGGTTTTGGTGCTGATTGTGGTATGGAAAAATTTATGAATATAAAATGTCGATATTCAGGATTGAAACCTTACTGTGTTGTTATGGTTGCAACAATAAGAGCGTTAAAGATGCATTCAGGGAAAATTAATGTTGTCCCTGGTAAACCATTGCCTGAAGAAATAACAAAAGAAAATTTGTCTCTTATAGAAGAGGGGTTGTGTAATTTGGAGAAACAAATTGAAAATGTTTTACTACATGGTGTACCTGTTGTTGTTGCGATAAACAAATTTGAAACAGATACAGATAAAGAAATAAATTTGGTTATAAAAAAAGCAAAAGAGTTTGGTGCAGAGGATGCGGTTGTTTCTGAAGCATGGGAAAAAGGTGGTGAAGGTGCAAAAGAGTTAGCTGCTGCTGTAATAAAAGCTGCCAACAAACCTAATAATTTCAAATTTCTGTACCCATTAGATATTCCTATAGAAGAAAAAATTCGTATTATAGCAACAAAAATTTATGGAGCAAAAGATGTTGAGTACTCACCTTTAGCTAAAGAAAAAATAAAATTGTTCACAGAACTTGGTTGGGATAAACTACCAATATGTATGGCAAAAACACATCTGTCTTTATCACACGATCATAACTTGAAAGGAAGACCAAAAGATTTTGTTTTACCAATAAGAGATATTCGTGCATTAGTTGGTGCAGGATTTTTGTACCCATTATGTGGCGAGATGAAAACTATGCCAGGATTACCATCGATCCCAGCTGGAACAAAAGTTGATATTTCAGAAGATGGTAAAGTTGTTGGTTTATTTTAGTACCACGGATTACACGGAATACAAATCAATATTTATCCCCGTGTTTTGGCAAATTATCAAGTCATAACTAATTGTATATAATTAAAACCTACAAGTGAACTTAAATATCTTATCAAACAAAGGGCACAACAAGCTGTTATTGAAGTGTTAACCCGTGGTGTTGCAAAAAAATGTTGATTGTTTATATATTATAGTTGAACCTACTATAAAAAGTGTTCAAACAGCACAACATATCAAAAGTTTAGCAGAAAAACTTAAAATACCACAAATAATTTTTGTAGCAAATAAAATAATTTCATCTCAAAATATAGATTTTATTAACCAACAATTGAAAAATAAAATGTATAAATATATAAACTATAATGCTTTGCTTGTTAAATTTGAACAAAAGAAAATATTGTTTGAACAAACAAATTTTTATCAACAGATAAAAAATGAATTTTGTAAAATTTATCCTGAAAGAAAATAAAGAAATTTATGAATTGTTAAAAAGTAAAGAAAATATTGGTATTATTTTTTGTAAAAAATGTTATGAAGAATATACTTCTGTAATTTCTTACAAATGTATTGAGATAATAAAAGATATTAAAAAAAATATAAAATGCTTATCTTTAAACTTTCTCTGTAACGATTATTACAACAAAGAAAAAATCTTGTCTTTTGCAAAAGACATAGAAACAATTTGTGTAGCAAGTTGTGGTATCGGAGTACAAGTTGTTTCAGATATAATAGGAAAAGAAGTTATAACTTTGACAGATTCTATTCAACCTAAAAAATCTTTCTCAGCAGAACGTATCTTACACGGGATATCCATAAATAATGACACTTTTTGTGCAGGTTGTGAAGAATGTTGGTTAAACTTGACAGGTGGAATATGTCCTATTACAGAATGTTCAAAGTCATTACTTAACGGACCTTGTGGTGGTGCAAAAAATGGTAAGTGTGAAGTTGATAAAGATAGAGATTGTGGTTGGGAGAAAATTTTTAATATTCTGAAACAAAAGGAATATTCAGCTAATAAAAAAATAAATTTAAGAAGTTTTTATACACAAAAATTTTCTAACTTAGCTATAGAGATAAAAAATAATATATACCATAGAATTAAAACTTTTTATGGTGGTATACATCCACAAGAAAAAAAAGATTTGACAGAAAATTTAAAAATTGAAAGGTTTGGTATAGAACCACAGATTGTAAAAATTTTTCTTTCCCAACACACAGGTAAACCTGCAATACCTATTGTAAAGATTGGTGATAAAGTTTATGTTGGTAGCAAAATTGCCTCTTCAGACGGATTTATATCAGCAAATATACACTCATCAGTTTCAGGTAAAGTTTTAGATATAAAAGAAGAAATTCATCCTATAATTCAAAAATATCTTCCTGCAATAGTTATAGAAAATGATGGTGAAAACAAGATAGATCCTAAAGTTTCTTCTAAACCTAACTGGCAAGAACTACAAAAAGATGAGTTATTATCTATAATTTTAGACAAAGGTATAGTTGGGTTAGGCGGTGCTGTATTTCCAACACATGTAAAATTGAACCCGCCAAAACCTGTTGATACACTAATAATAAATGGATGTGAATGTGAACCATATATTAATGTTGATAACAGAATAATGATTGAATATACGAAAGAATTGTTTGAAGGGATTGAGATTTTAAAAAAAATCTTAGAGGTAAAAAATGTTATAATTGCAGTTGAAGATAATAAACAAGAAACAATAAATATTTTAAACCAGTTTAAAAAAAATAATACTGAAATTATGAGTTTAAAAACAAAATACCCTCAAGGTGCTGAAAAAATTTTGATTAAAAAAACCTTAGGTAGGGAAGTACCATATGGAGGACTCCCATTTGATGTAGGAGTTGTTGTACAGAATGTTTCAACTGTATATGCTATATACAATGCTGTGGTTTTAGGTATTCCTTTAACAGAAAGGGTTATGACTGTTTCAGGAGATGAAGAATTTGTGAAAAATTATGGTAATTTTTTAATTAAAATAGGAACTCCTTTAGAACTAATAATTAAACAATGTTTTAATGAAGACATTCAAGTTTTAAAACTTTCAGGATTTATGATGGGAGTTGAAGTTAAATCTTTTAATACATATACTGTCAAAGCTATAAATTCTATATTAGCAGTTAAGAAAAGGTTAGGATATGAGAAATTTAATAGTTGTATAAAATGTGGAAGGTGTGTAGATGTTTGTCCAATGGAACTTGAACCGTTAGAATTTGT
>Ga0308394_1000347_pt1 | contig 26192 bp, 21 predicted proteins | sample Hotspr2Sampleme2_FD_202366 | JGI IMG/M metagenome (GOLD analysis project Ga0308394, IMG submission 202366) | Hot spring phototrophic mat microbial communities from Mushroom Spring, Yellowstone National Park, Wyoming, United States - 20050701_me2 ...
CCGAACGGTCAACGCGCGGGTGGCGGAGACAATCGGCGGCAGGGCAAGGGCGGCCTTTTGGTCGTCCTCCGTCGCGCTGTTCCACACTTGTAGGGCAAGGCTGGACAGGTCGATATCTTCATCCGCACCTTCGTCGTCCAGCGTGCCGGCTTTCTCGGTGTAGAGGTCGTGCAGTCTTTTGGCGGCTTCCTCGCCGAAGAAGGTCTCGTCCGTACCGATGACCTCTTGGTTCTGCTGAAGCCGATGCACCAGCCGTTTGCGCAGTCGAATGATGCGCTCCACGCCGTCGGCAGGCCAGAACGAATAGACCAGGATGGTGTCATGCTTCTGACCGATACGATCGACCCGACCCGCGCGTTGAATGAGCCGGATAATTGCCCAGGGCAGGTCATAGTTCACCACAATATGGGCATCTTGCAGGTTCTGTCCTTCGGCAAGCACATCGGTGGCGATGAGCACCCGCACCTCACTCTCCCCGTCACGCAGACCGCCGTTGGTAGAGGGACTGAAGCGTCGGGCGAGCGCGACAGGGTCGCCCACCTGGTTTGTCACCACCTCCACATCCTCAACGCCCCTGTCGCGAAGGTAACCATAGACGTACAACGCGGTGTCGGCAAATTGTGTGAAAATGAGAAGCTTGTCCTTCTGATGGCGGCGCGTGACGATGTCATAAAGCACTTGAAGTTTGGCGTCCGCAGCGGGGTCCCATGTCCCCGCGTCGTTAAGGATTTCAAGCAGAGCCTTCGCATCGGAGCGAAGGGACTCGGACAAGTTGGGACGGAAAAACCTGGGGTGCAACCAGTCGAAGCGATTGTGATACTCTCGCCTGTAAACCTCGTAGAGGTACTCCGCACGTTTCCTGTAAACCTCGTAGAGGTATTCCGCACCTTTTCTGTAGTCGCCCCGGGTGCCTTGTCCTGCCCCAGTAATTGCTGATTCTTCAGCCGCTTGGGCGGCGTTCTCGGCGTCGGGAATCTCCGCAAACTCTTCATCTTCGTCGTTGATGGCAGTATCGAGCATGGCGGCGTCTTGCGTACCGATGGGAATGGGCAGGTTATTTTCGAGCGCATACAGGGTGATTAAATTGCGCACGATATGACGGTCGACGGACAGCAAAAAGCTGTGCCCGCTCGATTCGAGGCGCTTGAAGAGGTTGGTGCGGCAGAAGCCGATCAGTCGCTTACCAGCGCGGTTGAGGTTGTCGAGGATGCGCTGCTCTTCCGCGGAGGCGTCCTTCTCTGCATTCGGCTTGAGATAGTTTGCCAGCCCATAGCGGGGCAGATCTAAGTTTTCGATGACCTTCACGACCTCCTCACGAAAGAGCCGGGCGTACTGGTCGTCGGGGTTTGACTCGTCAATGGGGAAGTCCAAGCGCTTGGGTTGTCGCAAGGGGAAGTATTGAGGTTGCCCGTTGAGCCAGACGTAGTATCGCCCTTTTTCCGCGTCGAACTGGGCATAGTGCTTGATGATAAACTGGCGTGTGCGCCTGACCAGAAACAGGCGCATCAGGTCTTGCCAGTCTTCGGGGAACGGACTTTGTTCAAACGCACGCAGGCTATGCGGCGAGGTCTGGAAACGCGCGATAAAATCGGACTCGGTTTCACCTCGTTCTTGTGCTAGCCACTGGAAGTAGCGTTCGGGTCGCACATGTAGGTCTTGATCCTCATCGACAAACAGGCGAAGCTGATTGCTGATGTCTGTGTACTGTTTGTTGTATGGTGTTGCAGTAAGCAGTATAACGCGTGGCTCATTGAGGTCAACGTATTCACGGATGGCACGGTAGCGTTTGCCCTCGCGGTTGCGCAGGTTGTGGCTCTCGTCAATGATGAGCAGCCGATAGCGGGGAAGGTTGGGCAGTTCCTCAATGACGCGCCCAAGCGAAAGCACCCGCCCAGCAATTTGGTACTCTTGCAGATACCGTTCCCACATTGGCACGAGCTTCGGCGGGCAAAGAACGAGTGTGTTATCGCCATTGTCCTCCTGCATGACGCGGGCGACCGCCGTAGCCATCAGCGTTTTTCCCAGTCCCACCACATCGCCCAGCAGCACCCCTCCGTATCGGTGGAGTTTCTTTGCCGCCAGCGATACGGCAGCCATCTGGAAATCCAGCAGCACATCGCGAAAGATGGCGGGCATCTTGAACTCGCGCTCACCCTGGCGTGCATCCTCCGAGAGATGATAGGCAATCTTGAGGTAAATCAGATAGGGGCGGACGAGTTCCTTGCGTGCCCAGCTGTTCTCGATAAGCCGTGCCAGGTCTTCCGTCAGGTCTACAGAGAAGGGGTCGTTCCATCGCTCCTCAAACCACCGCTGGAGTTTTTGCACGGCGTCTTGGTCGACCACGTCCACATTCAGCTCACCCTGATGGGAAAGCCCTGCCAGAGTCAGGTTACTGCTCCCGACAAAGCCCACCAGGGGGGTCACTGCATCGTTACGTCGGACCAGATACAGTTTGGCATGGAGCGGATAGCGCAGGAAGGCCTTCACAAACACCTTCTTTTCCCGCAGCTGCCGGGCTAACCGTTGCAAGGTGCGTTCCGCCTCATTGGATGGCACCCCGAACTCCAGTTGCTCTTTGAAGCTTTCGGTCATGCGTCGCTTCAGCAGGGCGCGTGTGGGGCCGTCCGTGGTGAGAGGACTGCGGTGGGCACTTTGCAGAAGCTTCATGTCCTCTTCGGGCGGACGATGCATGCCCACCAGCACACGACAAGCATGACCTTCATCACCGCCAGCGAGGAGTTCGACGTGGTCTGCCAACTGCTCCCAGCCGCGCAGGTTCAAGTAGCCAATGCAGAACGAACACGCAACCGCCCCTTGAAGGACGTTACCCAGACCTTCGATGAGCTTCGATTCGATGTTGTCGTAAATCTGTGGCATTGGCGTCCTCAAGTGCTGGATATGCCTGTTATTGTTTACTTTCTCCCTCTTTCGCCTTCCATCCTTGCGCAATGTAGCCGCACCCTTTAGGATGCGCATGGCTTCGCGCAGGCGCAAGCCTGCGCCTATACGGCGTGCTTTCTACTTCCGCACCCCCGACCCCTCTCCTACAAGAAGAGGAGCGTTCCCCCTTCCCTCGCAGGGAAGGAGTCAAGGGAGGTTAGGTACTCTATCCAAGCAACCACCAATGCTCAAACACCCTTCAATACCCTTGACAAAAGTATTGAGAATGAGTATCATTATTGGTACCATTCTGGTAGGGAGAGGAGGACACCATGAGCGAACACGAGAAAACCACGCATCCGTTTGGCATCGCCGAAGCGGAGACCAGGCCGGTTTCCGACAACCCCAACTGGTGGACAAACCGTCTTAACCTGAAGATTGTCCACCAGAACTCGCCCCAGGCTAATCCATACGGAGAGGACTTCGACTATGCCGCGGAGTTCGAAAGCCTCGACCTGGAGGCAGTGAAAAAAGACCTGCGCGAACTGATGACTCAATCGCAGGACTGGTGGCCCGCGGACTTCGGGCACTACGGTGGACTGTTCATCCGCATGGCATGGCACAGCGCGGGCACGTATCGCATTGCCGACGGCCGCGGCGGTGCAGGGAGTGGGCAACAACGCTTCGCGCCGCTCAACAGCTGGCCCGACAACGCCAACCTCGACAAGGCGCGACGGCTGCTCTGGCCCATCAAGCAGAAATACGGACGCAAAATCTCTTGGGCAGACCTGATGATTCTCGCCGGCAACGTGGCGCTGGAGTCGATGGGGTTCAAGACCATCGGGTTCGCGGGCGGCCGCGAGGACTGGTGGGAGCCCGATGAGAGCGTCTTCTGGGGTCCCGAAAGCGAATGGCTGGACGACAAGCGACACACGCCAGACGGCGATCTGCAAAACCCGTACGCAGCCGTGCAGATGGGGCTCATCTACGTCAACCCTGAGGGACCTGGAGGAAAGCCTGACCCCGTCGCCGCCGCCAAGGACATCCGCGTGACCTTCAGCCGCATGGGCATGAACGATGAAGAGACGGTCGCGCTCATCGCGGGCGGGCATAGCTTCGGTAAGACTCATGGCGCCGGTATAGCCTCCCATGTCGGTCCCGAACCCGAAGCCGCTCCCATCGAACAGCAGGGGCTCGGCTGGAAGAGCAGCTTCGGAACCGGCAAAGGGCCCGACACCATTACCAGCGGGCTGGAGGTTACCTGGACGACCACCCCCACCCAGTGGAGCATCAACTACCTTGAGAACCTGTTCAAGTATGAATGGGAGCTGACCAAGAGCCCAGCTGGTGCGTGGCAATGGGTGGCGAAAGACGCACCGGCGATTATCCCCGATGCGTACGACCCCAACAAGAAGCATCGCCCCACCATGCTGACCACAGACCTGTCGCTGCGCTACGACCCGGTCTACGAGAAGATTGCGCGTCGGTTCCTGGAGCATCCCGATGAGTTCGCGGATGCCTTCGCGCGCGCATGGTTCAAACTCACCCACCGCGACATGGGTCCGCGCACCCGCTACCTGGGACCAGACGTGCCGAAGGAGGAGTTCATCTGGCAGGACCCCATCCCGGCAGTAGACCACCCGCTCATTGAGGAGCAGGATATTGCCGAGCTGAAGGCAAGGATCCTCGCTTCTGGGCTCTCCGTCTCCGAGCTGGTATATACCGCGTGGTCTTCTGCCGTCACCTTCCGCGGTTCCGACAAGCGCGGCGGCGCGAACGGCGCGCGCATCCGCCTCGCTCCTCAGAAAGATTGGGAGGTGAACATGCCGGAACAGCTGCAGAAGGTGCTGGGCGTGCTGGAAGGCATTCAGCGCGAGTTCAACGAGGCTCACGCCCACACCGATGGAAAGAAGGTCTCGATGGCTGACCTGATCGTGCTGGGCGGTTGTGCCGCGGTGGAAGAGGCGGCGCGAAGGGCAGGATATGAGGTCACCGTACCCTTCACTCCCGGACGCATGGACGCCTTGCAGGAACAGACCGATGTGGAATCCTTCGCCGTGCTCGAGCCGATTTACGATGGATTCCGCAACTACCTCAAGGCGGACTACAGCGTGCCCGCCGAGGTGCTGTTGATTGACAAGGCACAACTGCTAACGCTGACCGCGCCCGAAATGACCGTGCTGATCGGCGGCATGAGGGTTCTCAACGCCAACTATAACCGCTCGCCGCACGGCGTGTTCACCCACCGCCCCGAGACGCTCAACAACGACTTCTTCGTGAACCTGCTGGACATGAGCATCGACTGGGTTCCCGTAGAGAAGGAGCGCAACCTGTTCGAGGGGCGCGACCGCAAGACGGGCGAAGTGCGCTGGACCGCCACGCGCGTCGACCTGATATTCGGGCACCACGCGGAGCTGCGGGCAATCGCCGAGGTGTACGCCAGCGCAGACGGCGCGGAGAAGTTCGTGCACGACTTCGTGGCGGCATGGAATAAGGTCATGAACCTCGACCGATTTGACCTGAAGCGGCGAAAGCGACAGGCCGCCTAAAAGTTACGGGCACGACAGAGGTCTACCCTCTGTCGTGCCCCCGCTATACCCTTACTGGTCGCAAAGCGGCAAAACGTCAGCAGCTACCCGTGTTGCCCGCAGTCACACGTGACGAACGCCTGAACCTTCTCCTTGATGGTCTGCTCGCAGCCCTGCACGCTCAGCACGTCGCACTCGCTGCCGAGGATGAACGGATGTCCCACCTCGCGCATTCGCTGTAGCAGCTCACACGCCAGCTGCTCTACCTGCTCCCGCGTCACGAGGTCGTCGGAGTAGAACCGCTTCGATGGCAGGTTACCGTACAGCACTACGTGTTTAGGAACCAGCTGTGCGTCCTCCCACAGCACCCGCGAGCTGCCCAGACTGAGAATCACCGGCTCCAGCGACGCATACGCCTGCACCATCTCATCCGTCAGCTCGCCACAGCAGTGAAAGATGAGGTCTACCCCGCGCTCGTCCAGAAACGCCTTGATGCGCCGCAGATACCGCATGACCATGCGGTCAAAGATGTCCGAACCCTGTTCTATCTGCTTGGGTGAGATGTATACCTTGTTTGCTGCGGGTTCGGCGATGAAGATGGCTCGCGCCCCTGCTTCTATTTGCGCTTCCATCGAGCGCAGGATGACCATTGTGGACAGGTCTAAGGTGACCTCCACCATCTGCACTTCGGGTTCCTCCTCCGCGGTGATGCCCATGCCAGCCAGATAGATGGGCGCGATGGGGTCGGCGATGAGCTTGGTCATCAGGGAGAAGGGCCCAATGGTCATGCCTATCGGCAGGAGGTCGGTATATTGGGCAATGTACGCCACCGAACCCGCCTGTGCCTGTATGCGCCTGTTCAGCGGTGCCTCATACAGTCGGCGACGCACTGTCTCCACCATCTCGGCAGAAGGCGGGGCGGAGAAGTGGTAGGTGGGTATTTGTGGGGCGGGCACCTCCAGCAGCTCCAGCATCGCCGTTTTCTCGATCATCAGGTCCATGTGGGGGACCGCCAGCGGCGTGCGGTAACGTCGCGCCGCCTCCTTCACGACCTGCCCCAGACGGTACCCGTCCACCAGGATACCGTCTACATCGTCCTTTTCGTGCAGCACCAGGTCGGTACCAATCGGCATACGCAATCCCTGTCGCGCCAGGTCGAGATAAAACTCGCGCTGCATTTTCTCCTCCTGTATGCGAACTTATTCTTGCGAAAACAGTCAGGCGATGGCGTCTATCTGTCGCACCATTTCAAAATCCTTTTCGGTTAGACCGCCTTCCGAGTGCGTGGTCAACGTCAAAACTACCTTTTTGTAGTCGATGGCGATATGGGGGTGGTGATTCAGTCGCTCCGCTAGCAGACCGACATGCACGACAAACGCCAGCGCCTCACGGAAGTTTTTGAACTGAAAGCTCCTCGTGATTTCCTTGCCTGTCCGCGTCCACTGCGGTGCCTTCTGTAACATCTCATGGACCTGTTCCTCACTCAGTAGTGCCATCCTGAACCTCCTTACACCAGCGTAATCCCCTCCTCATGGAATCGTTCCAGCAGACGCTCTTTCAGGTGTAGCTCCCGCGCTTCACGCTCCGATGCCACTACCTCACCAGTCAACCGCAGGGTTACCGAAGCCGCGTCAAACGCACTCACCCCCACCAGCGTTTGCGCGATTCCCACCTCGTCTGCCACTGCCAGCAAGATGTGCTTTGCTGCCTGAAGGTCGGCGTTGGCTGCTACTCGCACGTCCACATTGAACCTCACGCCACCCTTTCGTGAATGGTTAATGACCAGGTTGACATCTCCATTCGCAATGACCACCATGCGCCCCTGCTCGTCGCGCAGGTGGGTGGTACGCATGCCCACCTCTTCCACCACACCAGTAATCGCGCCGATGGTCACCACCTCACCCACTGTGAACTGATTCTCTGCCAGCAGGAAAAAACCCGAAATCATATCGCGCACCAGCCGCTGCGCCCCGAAACCGATAGCCAATCCCGCCACACCCGCCGTTGCCAGCAGGGGAGTGATGTCCATCCCGATAGCACGCAACGCCATCAGTATGGCAATAATCAGCACCGTGTATTCCACGATACTGCGCACCAGATTGCCCAGCGTGCGGATGCGCGGCTTGTGCGCGGCGATGCGCTCCATACTTTCCAGGCGATTCACCAGCGCACGTCCCATCCGCGCGATAAGAAAACGCACCAGCAGATACAACAGGACAATCTTTAACAGCTGCGCGCCAGCGTCAACGCTGTGCTGCAAACGCTCCTCCAGACGAAGCGCACTCCACCACCCTTGCATTGGTGCATGCCTCCACTCTGTTTGATTATTCGTCTGGAGGACGAGAAAGTACTTCTGCTATCGGTGACTTGAGTCACCATTAACCCCAATTGGACGCCAGACAGTGGTAAAATAATCACCGAGACGTTAAACGCAAGGGGATTGTATGGAAGCACGGGAAGCCCTGCGCCGCGTCCTTTTTCTGCGCGACGCGAACGACGAGGTATTGCGAACTCTGCTCGCCCGCGCCCGCATTGTGAAGGTGCAACGGGGGGAGGTTCTGTTCCTGCGGGGTGAACCCTGTCATGGGCTGCATGTGGTGCTGGACGGCGCCATTCGACTGTATAATAGCAGCTCAAACGGTAGAGAACAGGTCATCGGGGTAGAACGCAGTGGCTCGGTCATCGGAGAGCTACCGCTGTTTGACGGAGGTAACCAACCCTATTCGGCGGAAGCCATGTCGCCCAGCCGTCTGCTGTTTATCCCCCGCGAACACTTTCTGACGGTGATACACGCTCATCCCGAGCTGATGCAAGCTGCTCTGCGTGCGCTGGCTATTCGGATACGGAGGCTCCTGCATCTGGTGGAAGAGCTCTCCCTCCACGAGGTACCCGAGCGCGTGGCTCGCTACCTGCTGGCGCAGGCAAAAGAGCGAGGCGCGTGCTTCACCCTGGACTATACCCATGCCGAGCTGGCAGCACAGCTGGGCACCGTCCGCGAGGTGGTCACGCGCACTCTCAACCGTTTCCGTAAAGCGGGATGGATATCCATTCAGGATGGGAAAATCACCGTGCTGGACCGCGACGCCCTGCAGGCGCTTGCCCGCGTGCAGGACTAAGAGACCTGCCCGCTTTCGAACGCCTCACGATTGATGCGGACAAAGTGCTTCCACTGGTCGGGCACATCCGTTTCCGCAAAAATGGCGTTTACCGGGCACTCCGGTTCACACAGCCCGCAGTCGATGCACTCATCCGGATTGATGAACAGCATGTCGTAGACGATGCCGTCGCTGTCGGTGAAGACACCCTCCTTGATGCAGTCGACGGGGCAGACCTGCACGCAGGACTTGTCCTTAACGCCGATGCAGGGTTCCGCAATGACGTATGCCAATGGTCTTACCTCCTCCTCAAAGCAAGCATGATTTCCACGCTACATGTAGCTTATCAAAAAGAAACACAGGATGCCGTGACTGAAGTCACAACAGGGTGAACGGCATCCTGTGACACGTTTATGCTATGCGCCGACCTGTCCGCTTGTATACGCCTCGCGGTTGATGCGGATGAAATGCTTGTACTGCTCGGGGATGTCCGTCTCCGGATAGATGGCTGTCACCGGACACTCCGGCTCGCAGACTCCGCAGTCGATGCACTCGTCGGGGTTGATGAACATCATGTCGTAGGTGGTGCCATCGGCGTCGGTGAACTGCCCCTCATGGATACAATCCACCGGACACACGGCAATGCACGCACCGTCTTTCGTGCAGGTATCCACAATCACGTATGCCATTTGCTTTCGCTGAACCTCCTTCGGAAAGTTGGGTATTAACCCCACCGCATATTATTGTAATGCCGCTGTCCACACCACGCCGTGATTTATGTCACAACGTTCAATCAAGCCAGCGCACGATGCCGTTCAACAACAACAGCATGGCAAAGGCTAAGCCCAGTGGCAGTAACGCACCTATCCACGCCCATTTCGCACTTTTCGTCTCACGCCATATGGTCAGGATAGTGGTGGAACAGGGATTGTGCAACAGCGAGAAGAGCATGAGACAAATCGCCGTCCACGTGGTCCAGCCGTGCTGGTCTACCAGCAAGCGTCGCAAATCGTTAAGGTTCTCCAGCTCAGTCATCATGCCCGCGCCCATGTAGGTCATGATGATAGTGGGCACCACAATCTCATTGGCGGGGATGGCGATAATGTACGCCAGCAACACTACGCCGTCCAGCCCGATGGCTCGCCCCACAGGGTCCAGCCAGCTCGCTATCCACTGGGAAAGGCTACGTCCGTGAGCGTGGATATTGCCCAGCAGCCAGATGACCCCACCGGCGGGCGCAGCCATCACCACCGCCCGCCACAGCACGAGCAGGGTGCGGTCAATCAAGGAAGTATACAGCACCGCCAGCACGTTGGGCTTACGGTACGGCGGAAGCTCGAGCGTGAAACTGCTGGCTTCGCCCTTCAGGATGGTGCGCGACAGTACCGCCGACACCAGGAACGTCATCAACACTCCTACGAGAACCACTGCTACCAGTGCGCCTGCCGCTACCGCTGCAGCGAAGACAGGCGGGAAAGCCGCCGCCACAAAGAGCGAGCTCATGGTAATGAGCAGCGGCCACCGCCCGTTGCAGGGCATAAAGTTATTCGTCAGAATGGCGATGAGCCGCTCGCGGGGAGAGTTAATAATGCGCGTGGCAACCACCCCCGCAGCGTTGCAACCCAGTCCCATCGCCATCGTTAAAGCCTGTTTCCCGTGTGCCCCCGCCTTCTTGAAGAACCTGTCCATGTTGAACGCCACACGCGGCAGATAGCCCATGTCCTCGAGAATGGTAAAGATGGGAAAGAATATCGCCATCGGCGGCAGCATCACCGAAACCACCCACGCCAGCCCGCGATACACCCCATGCCACAGGAAGCCCGTGAGCCACCACGGTGCGCCCAGTGCATTGAACAACGCACTACCCTTCGACTCCACCCAGAACAACCCGCTCGCTATCAACTCCGAGATAACATTGGCGCCCTGAATGGTTACCCAGAACACCCCCATTAAAAGCAAACCCATGAGTGGCAATCCCCATATCCGCGAGGTGAGAATCCTGTCGAGCTTCTGGTCCCAATCCCAGCGACGTTCGCCCTTTCGACGCACCACCTTAAGGGCGATGGATTCCGCGTCCGCATACAGAGATTCCACCACGCGGTCACGGAAGGAACCCTCCAGCCGTCGTTGCAACGCTTCGGCGAGGGTGAGGATAGGTTGTGCGTGCTGGCGAGAACGTTCGATCTCCGCATCGCTTGCCTGGGGATGAGCAAGGCGGAGCAGTTCACCGCTTTCCAGAGACTGACGCACGTTGTAGTCGCCGTCCAGCAGACGCATGGCTATCCATCGCACGTTCGGCAAGCCGGGATAGGCTTCACGGATAACCGGTATCAGCTCATCGAGGGCGCGTTCTACCGCCTCGTCCGTCTTCACACGCCGAGGGGAGGTGGTTATCCTGCCCGTCACCAGTTCCGCTACCGTCTGCATCAACAGCCCTAAACCAACGCCCTGCCTCGCCGCGGTAGGTACCACGGGCACTCCCAGTTCCCGTGACAGGGCACGATGGTCTACCTCGATACCTTTGCGCTCCGCTTCGTCCATCAGGTTCAGGCATACCACCACGCGGTCGGTAATCTCCAGCACCTGCAGGACAAGGTTCAGGTTGCGCTCCAGAATGGTGGCGTCCACCACCACAATCACCGCATCGGGCCTGGCGAACAGCACGAAGTCACGGGCAACCTCTTCGTCCACCGAGGCAGACAGCAGAGAGTAGGTACCCGGCAGGTCTACGATTTTATACCTCTTGCCGTTGAACTCAAACGCGCCCTCCATGCGCGTCACCGTCTTGCCCGTCCAGTTGCCCGTATGCTGGCGCAAACCGGTGAGCGCGTTGAAGACGGTGCTCTTTCCCGTGTTGGGGTTGCCCATCAGCGCGAGCACGTAGTCAAAGGAATCCACGCGCACCCCCATGCGCACCAGATGCTCGCGCAAAGCACACGACTCACAACCCTGAGCGTCTGTCACTCTTCGCATCTGCCTTATGCCGCCCCCTCCTTACGGTCTGTGCCGCCGTTCCGCTGTACCCAAATCCAGTCTGCCTGTTCACGTCGCAGGGCAATCAGGCTATCGCGCACACGATACGCCACAGGGTCGCCGAACGCCGAACGCATGACCACCTCGATCTCCGCGCCCGGTGTGATGCCGAGGTCGAGGAAGCGACGGCGCGTCAACCCCTGACAGGCCTCATCGATGCGCAGCACCGTCGCTCTTTCACCGGGCTCCAGCTCCCCCAACCGCTCCCCTGTTGGAGCAAGCATCTCGGGAGATACCTCGCGCACGGTGATGTTTGCTGCCACCACGGGCGCGAGCACGTGTTCGTCGCTATCGCTTTCCAGAACCACGCGCGTCGGTGACCGCTCGATAACCGTCACCATCATGCCGGGGCGCAACCCCTCCGCCACAATCTGAGCGTAAACATATGGAGGTTCGTCCTCGACGTGTACAATCTGCGCAGGTTTTCCCAGCGGGAACTCCACCACTGACTGCCCTTCTAATGCCGGCATCTCGCCGCTCGGAGAGGGAATGGGGTCTCCGTGCGGGTCGACGAGAGGATGCCCCATGTAAGCATCCAGCTGCTCCAACTGAAGGGGGGTTAAGGTGTGCTGCAGACGGTGCGCCAGTTGGTGTATCTCATGCGCGGGCACAGAGGTTTCATAAGCCAGATAACGCTCAAACAGACGGTGCGCCCGTACCACCTGAATCGCCAGACGATGCCCTTCCGGGGTGAGGCTCAAACCTCCTGAACCCACCTGCAACAAACCCTGCTCTTCCATGCGCTGCGCGAGAACGAGCGCGAGGCGCGTGGATACTCCCAATGCCCCTGCCAGCGACTCTACCGACGCCAGGCGTCCTTTATGCTCGCGTTGATGCAGGTGTAACAGGGCATCCTCTATCGCCTCACGAGAACGAAGCCAGCGCCGCTGCCTCCATCGCGGGACCGCACCCCTCTGCGGTGCAAACAGCACCATCAACAACACCACCAGCACAACCACTACTGCGCTTTCTACCATACCGGCAACCCTTCTGAGAATGATTCTCAATACGATTATACCCTGGGGCACATCGGTCATCGAAGCAAAACATAATTCCAGACAATGCCCCGTCATATCCTGCCCCCGTACCAAAACAGTCGCAGTGCGCACGGCTGTAACGGGAGACTGTCCGATGGAAACAAACGGCGATGTACAGGGACGCCGCCTCGCCCTGCGCCAGAGCCCGCACGACCTCTGTTCCGCCAGCTGGGCACGCGCGGTGCAGTCTATCCCGTTTGATGGTTCCTTTCCGCTGGCACGCTTGCAGTATCTGGACGCTTCCCTGCCCGTGCAGGTCGCCGCGGAGGTGCTGTCGGGTGGCACGGTTATTCAGCTGCGCTTTGTCACCTCGGTTCTGCTGACCAGGGGACGCGAGATAACCATAGAGGGATGATTACCAAAAACGGCTTGCAACGACCCCAGTTGGTTGCAAAAAGTGGGCTGAGGGAACCCTCAGCCCACTTAGTTACAGAGCACTACTTTTTGCGCCGTCGAAGCGCCAGCAGTCCCACGCCGATGCCCAACCCGGCCATCGTTGCAGGCTCTGGCACCACCGGCAAGGCGGTAATCTGTCCGCGGATCTCCCCAGCGGGGTAAGCAGTGGTGTGGATGTTGACGTAGGTGTTGCCGCTCAGTAAGTTCGCCTCTTCTGCCGCGGGGAACGGCGCGTTGTTAATCACCGTGATAAGCTGTCCCCCCAGCACGGCATAGCTGCTCCCACCGCCAATGTTGAAGATGACGGGCCCGTTGCTTCCTGCAGGAGCGCGGTGAATGTGCGATGCGGTCAGGTCGCTTTGCGCGATGCCACTCACCGTTATCGCCAGACTGATGGTTTTGGCAACGTCATCGTAGCTGCCAAAAAGCACCCCACTGGCGTTCGTCGACACCGGTGGCACTTCCTGCGAGCCGCTCAGGGTCGCCTGCAGGTACCAAAGTCCCGCGTGTGAAGGCAGCGCTACCGCTACCAGCAGCGCTACCAGTAAAACCAAACGTGCTGTCAGTCCTTTCAAAAAGCTGTCCCTCCTTTCGTCGTAAGTGCTTTCGCCATGTCCTCCGCTTTACCTTGTTCACCGGCGTGTTGCTTGCGCGAGAACAAATTAGCCTGAGCGAACGCCCAGGCTATTCTCGCGCTGTTTGCCTATGCTCTTTTCCGTCGCAGCAATAGCAGTCCCAGACCTGTGGACAGACTGACCAGCGTCACAGGTTCAGGCACGGGTATCAACTGACCCCGAATGTCGTTGACTCCGCCGGGCGTGGTAATCTGGAGGTAGGTATTGCCCGCGAGCAGACTTGCCTCGTATGCTGCTGGAAATAGCCCGCCCACGACAAAGCGCGAGTAAACATTACCGCTTCCAGACCATGATGCACCGCCATCGAGGTCATAGATGGCGGGGCCGTTCGTGCCCGGCGCACCCACGTAAATCTTCGCCGAAAGAATCTGGCTCTGGGTCAGCCCGACTTCATAGACCGCCAGGTTGAACAGCTTCGACACATCGTCATAGCTCATGATAGCCTGCCCATAGGCAGTGCTACTGGTAGGAGGAACCACCTGGCTACCACTGAGATTCGCTGTCAACACCCACACCGTGGCGCTGGAGGGCAGGGCTATTGCCGCAAGCAACACAGCAAAAAGCCCAAACCGGATTGCGATTCCATGCATACTCTATCCTCCTTTCATCATCATGGATGGTTGAACAACCATGCTGGTGCGAGCTATGCTCCCACCCTGTTTCCAGTATACACCCCGCAGGTAGTTTTGTCAAGCATTTTCACGGGGCAGTTGCAAACTTTTTTGGAAAATTACCCTGGTTGCACCCGAGCCATGAAACACGGGCATCCGTTTTGTGTCCACCTCGATAGAAAAAGTAAGCAGGACACATGCATCGACAAGTAGAATTGAATTAGTACGCAGTGCAACATCTCGCTGTCTTCACCTCTTGGGGAAGGAGGTAGCAACATGAAAAGGGTCTTTGCCCTGATGCTGGCGTTGTGCTGCTGGTGGAGTGTGGCTTATGCGCAAAGCGCAACAGTCATCAGCGGGCGCGTCGTGGATGCCGAGAACAACCTGGTCGCTGGCGCACAGGTATACTATTACCCGAACATCGTGGTGGCATGGTTGGGTCTGCCAGAGCAAAGCTTTGCGCACACCACTACCGATGAAAGAGGACGCTATCGCTTCGTGGGTGTCGTGCCGCCCTCTACCCTCTCGGCAGTGGTGGCATTCCACCCCACGTTGGGTTGCAGTATCATCCGCATGGGGTCGAGACCTTCATTTACCCTTCGCCTGCAATCGCTGCAAGAGTTCACAGGCAAAGTGGTGAACGCCGAAGGTCGAGGTATCGAGGGGGCATTGGTCCAGTTGAATTACGTAATGCTGCAGGGTGACAACGAGGTACTGCTCCCGCCGCCCGTGCCGCCGTTTGTTGCCACCACCAACGCGGATGGCAGCTTTCGGTTACCGGTGCATCCGAAAGCGTCCGCCGTTGGTCTCCTGTGCTCTGCTTCGGGTTACGCCCCGTCGATGGATATCCGCAACACGAATTTGGAAAAGCTGACCAAAGAAGGTTTGACGCTCACCCTCAAGCCGGGCGCCCGAATCACTGCCCGCCTGGTTTACGCCCACAACGGCGAACCTTGTAAAAATTACCCGGTGCTGGTGGAGCCATGGACACACGTCACGACCGACGAGGACGGGCGCATCACTGCGGACGTGCCTACAGACTCGTTCGCACTGATGCCCGGCGCCTCGCTGTCTTCCCCCACTCTGGTTCCGCCCGGTTTCTTTATGCCGGTAGAGGTCACCAACCTCAAGCCCGGCACCACCACCGACCTCGGGGAGATCAGGGTATACACGGAGCCGGTAATAACGATAGAGGTGCGCGACGACAGGAATAAGCCCGTGCCTTTCTGCGGGGTAACTATCCATCCCGAAGGGAGGCGCGCTGCCAGCGGGGGATTTCCTTATTTCACCGACAGTAAAGGCAGTTTGACGCTTCCGCTTCCCGATGGCGAATACCAGTTGGAGGCATCTAGTCCCGCTTCGGGCGATGGTTACTACATGCCGCTCAGCCGTCCGCAGGTGAGTATACAGCAGGGTAAGATGACTACCCCGCAGCCGGTGGTGCTGAAAGTGGCACTCACGCGGGTGCAGCGTGCGCAAGAAGTCCAACTACGGGTGCGCACATCGCGCAACGAGGTACCGAAGAACATCTGGACGAACCTCAGCCCTGTGTCCGAGGAAGAAGTCGAGGTCAGATGGCGTCCCGACCGCCTCGAGGGCGATAAGCTGACCATGCAGGTCGGCGAAGAGAGCATAGAGCAGTTACTGATTGTGGACTACGGCACGCAGGAGGGTATCATCCTCCGCAACTTCAGCGTGAAGAACCCGCCCGCAATGGTTCGGTTGCAACCTTTACCCAAAGTGCGCGGACGTGTTTTAGACGAGACGGGCAAGCCCGTCGCCGGAGCAAAGGTCAGCCTGATCTTCGGACAGGAGTCGCAGTACCAGTTGTCCGACGGAAGCACACAGCGGATGTGGACGGAACACCTACCCCCAATATCCACCAACACGGACAGGACAGGCGGTCTCGTGCTTCCGCTTGTGCCGGAAAGCAGGTGCTGGGCGGTGGTTACTGCGAAGGGTTACGAGCCGGCGGTAACCACCGTGAACACCGGGCAAACCGTAACCATCCGTTTGAGGAGGGCAAACGGGGAGTATGCCGGCATACTGGTCGACGATTATGGCGAGCCCATTGCGAAGGCAAATCTGCTCCTGCAGTATGAGTTCCCGGATAGCCGTACAGCGCAGAACTACCGGCAACGTCGCGTACCGACAAGGGCTATCTCTCTCGGCAAAGTGACCACCGACGACAACGGGAGGTTCTCTTTGAAAGCAATGCCCTCTCCACTGCTGCTGACACCGCGGATGCAGAACCTGACGCTACCACCCATCCGCGTGAAACCATCGACGGACATCGTGCTGACCTTCGGTGCCAGGCGGCTGCCATGGGACCGCGGCGGCGAAGCACCTCCCAAGCCGAACGTGGAGAAGCTGCTCCGGCGTGTGGAGTGGCTCCAACCTGTGCAATGGGAAGGCAAAAACACGCTGCTGGTTTTCACTGCGCCCTATCTCGCGCAGAACCAGTGGCTCCTGCAGGCAATAAGACAACAGATGCGCGAGGGATGGCAGGTGGCGATTGTGCTGGATACCGCTAGCCGACAGGAAGCAGAACGGTACCGCAGGATGGAACAGCTAGATGTTCCCGTCGGCTTCTGGAAGCGCAGTCCGCAACAACCGGCAACGCCTGCGCTGCCTCTCATCCTGCCTGCGATGCCGTACGTGGTTCACATCGGTCCGGACGGGCAGCCGGCGCGGCAGGGCATCTCGATGGAAGAGTTGCCCACATTGGTCGGAATGTTACGGTGACCGGAAGGAGGTGCATTTGCGATGCGAAGCACATTCTGTGCAATCGCCTTGGCGTGTGCGACCGCCCTCACCATCGCTTGGGCGCAGGAGGAGAGCGTGCGCCTACAGGGGCAGGTACGCTTCCTGCGGTCAACAGGCGAGGAGGCGGTTCGATTTCTCACGCCTACTCATACGGTGCAATGGCGCAACCAGCCACCCAAGGAGGTCAAACTGCCCGACTGGGCAAAGGCTTCATGCCGGTATGGCGTGCTCAAGCTGGGCAAGCCTCCGCAACACTGGCATCTGGTCATGGACCCGAACAGCAATCGTCTGGTGGTGGACGTCAACCGCAACAATGACCTGACCGACGACGAGCTGCTGCGGGGCTCTCCCGACCCGGTATGGTACTTCGGTGTTTGCTACGGTCCGTTCCGTCTCATCGTGTCCCTCAATGGCAGCCTGACGTCGCGCTATTTCAGCCTGGTGCTGGACGATATCGGCTCGAGGCAGACATACCTGCGCAGCGAGGATTACCGCCTGTTCGAAGGTGAGGTGAACGGCAAGGCACTGAAAATCGCCCTGTTGGACGCCAATGCCGACGGCGCGTTCGACACACCGGCAAAGACCCGCTGGGACGGCGACCGGTGCGTCTTTCTGCCAGAACGGCAACAGCGACCCGTGCCGCGCTTTTACCAGCTTGGTGGGCGCACCTATAGACTTGCTTTCGCCTCCGACGGCTCTACCTGCGAGATTCAGCCGACAGAAATCGGCACCGGCACGCTGGTCACGGAGTACCCCGAGATGCATCTGATAGCGATTGGCAAACAGGTCGGCTACTGGGAAGCCAGCACCACCGATGGACGCCTGCAGCTGCCCGCTGACGAATACTCCGTGCAGACCTACCGCTTCGGCACGCGCGATAGCAAGGGAAATCTGTGGCGGGTAGAAGTAACGCCGATGGACCCCATCACCGTGAAAGTGACCGACGGCGAGAACAAGTTCCCCTTGCCGAAGCAGTTGACGGCGTCGCTCGGCTTTGGCACGCGGCGGGGCGATACTCTGGAGGTTGCCCTGACACTCTCCACGGGGAACTGGCTGCACCGGGTGACCTCGTTGGAGATGAACGGCGAGCTACCGCCTCCGCCCACCCTGCGCATCGTCGACCGAAACGGCAAGACAGTCAAGGTGGAAAAGTTCCACTATGGCTGAGGGTTCACCTGCGCACTCTCGGTGAGAGTGCCTCAGAAAGCGGCATACCCGCTGAAACTGATACCGGAGATGGATACGGGTCCCTTCACACTGGAAAAGCGGACTTCGGTGATGGCATCGCCCAAAGCGCAACCGAAATAGCGGCTGCCCCCTGAAGAGGGAAAAGACGGACAAAAGCGAACCAGTGCTCATGCCGACACGGGTCTGCCGTGCCGTGAGTGTGTGCTTACTCATCTACGGAGGGTATCCTGAGCGCTCAGGTGGCGAACCGCCTCGTGTTCATGATTGCCTGCGCGGGGGTGTTCGTCGCGCTGGTTCTCGGTCTGGCGCATATCGCCGGAGCGTAGATAGAGCCTTTGGAGGTGCGGCAACTGCTCTCCTGAGAGACGATGTCATTGCCAAACACCTCCAGCGGCGGAAGTAAGCACAGGTAACGACAATTCCTCCTCGCGGCGCGGCGGCACCTCGTTGTAGTGGCTGTCGCGCTCGATGGGGATACGCCCTGCCTCCAGAATCATCTCTATCAGTTGCCAGCGCGTGAGTAACTGCTGCCGTTCACCGGGCGCTTCATCCTGATACACAATCTCATACTCGTGCACCGTGCCGTCCACGTCGTCCGCACCGTACCACAGCGCTATCTGGGTCACTGCGGGCGTATTCATAATCCAGAACGACTTGATGTGCGGGAAATTATCCAGCATCAGCCGCGACACCGCGATATTGCGCAGGTCATCGTAGCCGGACGGATGAGGCAGATGCTCCAGCTCCGTCCCCTCTGGGTGGAAGCTGAGCGGTGTCAGCGCGAGAAAATGCCCCGTTTCGTCCTGCAGCTCGCGCAGGCGAATGAGATGCTCTACGCGCTCCTCAATCGTTTCGATGTGCCCATACAGCATGGTGGCATACTGGCTCAGACCCACCCGCGCCGCCGCGCGGGCGACCTCGCTCCACTCGTCCCCACCGATTTTGCGCGGGAACAGCTCCTGGTGGATGCGCTCGGAATATATCTCCAGACCGCCTCCGGGCAGGCTGTCCAGCCCCGCAGATTTCAGCGTGCGCAGGGTGTCCTCGTAGCTCATCCTCGCTACCTGCGCAATCTGCACAATCTCGACTGCGGTAAAAGCCTTGATATGCACCTCTGGGCGAACCTCTTTGACCGCGTGCAGTAGGTCGAGATAATACTGGAAAGGCAATTTCGGATGGATGCCCCCCACGATATGCACTTCCGTGATGGGCACGTGCAGGTACTGGCGCAGCCGCTGTTTGACCTGCTCAGGGGTCAGTGTGTATGGCGCGGGGCCGCCCTTCTTGGCGTAGAAGGAACAGAAGCGGCACAGCTTATTACAGATGTTTGTGTAGTTGATGTGCTGGTTCCGCACGTAGTACGCCTTCTCGCCGTGCAGTCGCTCGCGCACGATGTTCGCCAAGTAACCAACACCCGTGAGATTGGGCGTCTGGTAAAGCAGGCGCCCGTCCGATTCACTGAGGCGAACGCCTGCCATGACCTTCTCATATATCGGCATCAACTCGCTGCCGAGAATGCGCTCTACAATCATCCAACACTCCTTGTGAGGCTTCGTTTAGCTTCATTATACCCGCTAATCATCGCCGAGCGTGCCGAAGTTCCTCACCAGGATGCCGAAGTCGAGCAGGGTGACTTCTTCATCCCCGTCAAGGTCTGCGTTCGCGTTCCAGTGAGTGTCGCCCGGCGCGGAGCCAAAAGCCGCCACCAGCGCGCCAAAATCCAGCAGCGTCACTTCGTTATCACCGTCCACGTCTCCATTGACGAGGTTCCACGAGAGTGATGCCTCGCCGGACAGATTTGCGCTCACCCGCTGGCGCAGCCAGTGCGTCACCTTCACCGCCACACTGCCGCTGCCCACCAGTGCGGTTTCCACCGAGAACCGACCACTGCTATCCAGCGATGCCGACAGGCTCTCCGAGTTGCTGCCTTGTGCGACGCTGATGGCTACCGGCAGACCGTCGACGTCGCCCGCGAAGTCGCCGAGGCGCACCGTGCCCTGAATCAGCACTTTGCGCACATCGAGCGAAGCCTCTCGGAATGCGCTCAGGTAGACGGTGTCTCCTGCGAACTCGGCGCGGAGTATCCTGCTTCCAAGAGACGCACTTAACGGCACCGTGTAGGGCAGGGTCGCTATGCCGCTACCATCGGTGCTGGCAGTGCCAACGGTGCTACCTGCCACTTTGAAGGTGATTGTCTTGCCGCTGATGGGCGCGCCATTGTCCTGCCGGCGCAATGTAGCCTGCAGGTTCACGGTTTGCCCGCGTCGCGCTGTCAGGCTATCCAGAACAATCTCCGGCGTCGCCTTGCTGATGCTCAGCGTGCCGGAACCACTGGAGGGGTTGGCAGTGGTGTCGCCCTCAAATGTTACCGAAACGGTGCGGCTGCCCGTGCCCGCCGATTCAGGAACGGTGTAGGCAAGGCTGGCAACGCCGCTGGCGTTCGTCACCGCGCTACCCGCAGCAAGGCCGCCCACCGCAAACTGCAGGGTCTTGCCCGAAACGCCCGCTAAGGTGTCAGTGCGTTGCAGGGTAGCCGTGAGGTTCACCGTGCCGCCCAGCGTGCCTGATACGTTATCCACCAGCACGCGCGTGGTGACAAAGCTGGCTGTCGGCAGCGGCATCCGCCAGATACCTCGTCCGTAGGTGCCAACATACAGGTAGCCCGTCGTGGCGTTTGCCCGCAGGTGCAGGCAGGGGGTGCTGGGCAGTCCCAATCCCAGTTTTGCCCAGTTCGCGCCTCCGTCTGTGGTCACGAAAACGCCGGTATCGGTCGCCGCGATGAGCATGTTCGAAGCGATGGGGTTCACGATCAGGAAGTTCACCGGAGTATCCGGCAAGTTGCCCGAGATATTCGTCCACGATGCGCCGTAATTGGTGCTTTTGAAGACGCGCCCGCTGCCAAACCCTTGCAGCCCCACGTATACTGTGCCCGGATTGGTGGGGTCCACCGCGATTCCGCCCACCGACCGCGTGGGTAAGCCCGCGTGCCGTGCGTTCCATGTACTGCCCCCATCGGTGCTGACGTACACCGCGCCGTCGTCCGAGCCAGTGTAGATAATGTTGGAATTGGACGGCGCGATGGCGATAACGGACAGCGCACCCGAACCGCGCGTCAGGTCGCCGCTGATGCGCGTCCAGCTGCCCGAAACGCCGTTGCTGGTCGAGCGATACACATAAATCGTGCCCACGTAGAAGGTGGATGGGTTGTTGGGGTCGTTCACCAGCGGAGCAGACCATGGCGAACGCGGGTCGCCACTGCCGTTAAATACGAAGCTCCAGCTGCTACCGCCGTTTGTGGAGCGATAGACCATAGCATAATATATTTCGCCCAGCACGGTGTTAGGGTCGTTCCGTTTGTAAGCCGCCCAGAAGCCATCTCCGCCCAGCGTGATGGCATAGTTGTTGGAAGTGGAGCGCACCTGAGAGCCGTTATCCTGAGAACCTGCCACCAGTCGGTTGGCGTTCGTGGGGTGTACATCGAAGGCGTAGAACTCCATGGTGCCACGGCCGCTGTTCAAGGGGGTCAGCGTCGTCCCACGATTGGCAGAATAGAACAAGCCCCCATCGCTGCCGATGAAGATTTTGGCAGGGTCGGTGGGGTCAAACTCTAGGGCGTGCTGGTCCACGTGACCAACGGTCGCCTGTGGATTGATACGCGTCCACGAGCTGCCCCCATCGGTGGTGCGGAACAGGTCCACCTCTCCGACGTAGGCGATATTCGGATTACTCGGATCCACGCGCATGACCAAATCGTACCACGACTGCCCGTTGCCCGCGGGCGCACCGCTAAGCTGCGTCCATGTGCTGCCTCCATTGGTCGTTTTCCAGACGCTGTGGATGCGCGCGCCTGCAGAGATGGTTTGCCCGAGGACCACGTAGATAACGTTCGGGTTACTGCGGCACACGTCCAGCTCAATGCGCCCCACGCTGGTTCCCAGTGGCAAGGCAGTGTAGCGCGTCCATGTGCTGCCGCCGTTGGTGGAGACATACACGCCGTTGGTGGAACTGCCCCAGATGTTTCCCAACGCTGCCCAGAGGATGTTCGGGTTGGTGGGATGCATGCGCAGGGCTGAGGCGACGCCGCTCAGCGTGCGGGTGAACGTGCTGCCACCGTTGGTCGTGATATAGATGCCAGCATCAGTGCTGATAATCCATTTATTGCGGTTATTTGGGTCTATAATAATCTCGTTAATGCGCTGACCCGAGAAGACGTTGTTGCCAATGAGCGTCCACGAGTTACCTCCATCCGTCGACCTGTAGATGCCCACGCCGCCTAACGCGTAGGCTGCGTAGTACTCCTCTCCCGTACCCAGATAGATGGTGTTGGGGTCGTGCGGGTCTATCGTCAGGCAACCCACATACTGCGCCGCGAGGAAGTCTGTCAGGTTGGTCCAGGTGGAGCCGCGGTTGGTGCTTTTCCAGACGCCCCCTTTGGAGACGCCGATATAGATGGTGTTGGGGTCGGTGGGATGGATGGCGATGGCGTTCACACGGGCAAGCCAGTTCCGGTTGGTGCTGTCCGGTCCGAAGAACTCCCAGGTGAGCGCTTGCCCCTGTAACCCCTCGCCCTGATACACGGGCAGCTGTTGCGCCTGTTCGTACGCCCTGAGCCATGCCCCTGCTGGCACATCGTTGTATGGGAAGGCACGTCGGCTGTAGAACCACTCCAGTCGCTTCCAGGGTTTGGGCATGCCCCAGGGGTCGATCTCCTGCGCACCGACCAACGACGTAATCGCCGTCCACAGGGCGAGTACCAGCAAAAGACGCTTCATGACCGCAACCTCCCCGGTGTTTGTAGACACTCGCCCTATTGTAGCGTAACGGGGAGATAGAAGGCAATAGGTCACGGGGGTCCGTCAGATCGCTACAGTCCTCGTGGAGCGCAAGGCTCCCACTGGGCTGTTACCCCCTCCCGCCCGCGGGGAGGTACCGACGTCTGCGCACTGCCCTGCTCGTAGCGCACCACCCCGAACACATCATACAGGTTGTTGCTTACCACCGGGTCCGTGCCTGACGGGTCAAAGTGGTGCCCGGCAGCTGGCTCCAAAACCATTGTCACGTTCTGACAGCATCCGTGCACCGCACTATATCGTGTTCGTCAAAATATACCACAAGCCGTATCGTCCACATGACCTCGTAGACCCAAAGGTCACCCCGTGCCTTTATACGCGGCTTGGGATAGAAACCACTGTAGGCCTTGTCTTGCTCTCCTGCAGTAAAAGTAAACTTGGGCTTACCTGCAGCCGCAAGCACTTCCGTCTTTGTCATGCCAGGGTGTATTTGTGAGGTTAACCTGATCATAACACGTTGGAAATATATCACGGGCAAGCTAATCGACAGCAGTGGCACGCTGACAAGGACGTACAGGATCAGCAGCCATGTCAGAGTGGTGCGTAGGCTCGTGCTCATCTCGCCTAACCTCCGTCAACTGGTTGCTCAAGGGCACACGGGCGCAAAGCCCTCTTCACAAGTGCCATGTGACCGCTGATGGGGTACCGCTCTTTGCCCCCGATGACCGGATGTCCTGCCCTTTGGCCCAGGAGGCTGACAGTTTCTAGCTTTCTCCAGCATTAAGCAACACGTAATACCCATGACCTAATAGAGAGAGGGGTGCGCCGGTGTTAGGTCTGGAGAATAAAACCTCCTTGCCCAATCTAATGCGCGCGCGTTGCGGGCGCATCCCGTCAAACAGGACTCGGTGACCATGTATCCAGTTCGAATTCCTAATACACATGCCATCGTGTCATAAAAGGCGTCTTCAAAGGTGTTGCCGAAGAAGATTTCTTGTACGATTTCCCACAGCAGCTGTAAACGGAACGCAAAATCTGGTCCAAGTCCCAGTGTGCACCTGACGATCCGGCAACAAAGAAAGCAGTGTCGCAGGTCGCCTGGATCCACGTTGAACCCGTGCCCAAAATCATTCCGGTTTACCTCACGCCATGCTTGGTACAGGCATATGACAACTCCAATGCCTACGCCTATACCAATGTCAGGGAGAGATACCAAAGATGTCACCCCTCTATACGGGATAACAAGGAGTCCATTGTTGCCAAGAAAGCTCTCCTCGGCAACATGCAAGCTTCGCCACCTCCATGGCGTCTGTGCGCTACCCTGCTCATAGCGCAGCACCCCGAACAGGTCATACACGTTGTTGCTCACCACCTGCGCACTGCCGTTCGTAATCACACCTGCCGTACCCGAAGTGTCTCTCGTACCTTGCAAGCGTCCGCACCATACCGTATAGGGCATACGAGTTGTTCTTGGCGACTAATCGCTATGTGCGGCAATTTTTTGTAGCGCCTCTGGTATGCTTCTGCATTCCTGTATCGAGAAACCGCTGGGTATCGTAAGCCATTTCTGGGCTGGTCCCGATGTAACGCGATACGCCTCCTGCACAAAATATGTTCGGGAACCGGTCTCAGCGCGGCGAAGCACGATGTCGTTGCTCCCAATCCTTGCAACCCATTCTGTCCGCTGGGAACGCACTCCGTCCTCTTCCAGCTGCTGCTGTACAACACGGCAGCGATAGCCAAGATGGTAAACGTAGCCTGTTACCTTAGAAGATACAACACGAGGCTTTGATTCTCGCTGCACCCCTGTGAGGGAGAGAAACAAATCGGACATCTTGGCACCCGGGATACGAACCGCTATCCGATGGTTCTTGTCAATGAGGAAAAGACCGTCGACAGTGGATAGGATGGAGACATTATCCACGTCTGCGCGAACCATTCCGCTCGATGACTGTATCAGCGTGATTATCCTCGTCTCAGGTGGATACTGGTCGTGTTTCACAAAGGTCATCGTACTGAACACGAGAATGTCATCTGTCTGGCGAGGGACTGTCCTGCGAAGCCGGCGATTGCGCTCGCCAGTGTAAAACCCAGAGCAATCAGGTGTACAGTCTTCATTCCTGTGCCTCCTTTTGAAGTCGTCTGAGAAGGTGTGTGACAAAACACCTCAAGTGCCCCGGCGACTAAGGTCGCGGGCAATGCAGGGACAAAACCTGCTGACGCGGTTTTCCAGCCTCCGCAGGAGGCTTCGTTATGGGTTGCCCGCAACTTCCTGTTGCCGTAAGAGTCAAATTGGACGAGCATCCCCAGATACACTGAGCATCCTCCGCAGTTGCTGTCGCTGCCATAGCGACCTCTATCATCAGTTGCATAGGTGATACCACGCACCGTAGCGAGCAACAATACGGTAAAAGTGTATGCCCGCGAGCGCCCAGTAAATAGCTGCCGCTAACAACCAGAGAAGCGTAATGTCGACGTAGCCCAAAGATTTTCCCTGTTGACGACGCTTGTCGGTGATTACTTGCAGAACTAAAAACGTTGCGACAGAGAAGAGCCCAAAGTCGAAGGGAGCGGCGGGTACATCGTGCAAAGAACGAAAAAAAGCACCACGATCACCCGTTTGGTTCCACATGCAGTAGGCTGCCGCAGATACAAACGCGCGCAGTCTATCTCTTCCGTACCAGGAGCAGGTCAGTCCCGTGACAAACCATAAGGCTGTAAAAAGGTATGGAAGGAGCGTTTGTCGCCGAACGTAGTCAGCCACCTGGTGACGCCCCGTTCCCAAGATGGTTCTTGCGTGGCCGTAAGCCAAGAGACTAAAGTGCAAGAACACAGGCGGAAGAATGACCGCGAATGCGAATATGTACGCTTCCGTCATTTAATGCCGCCTCCTTGTCTGGAATCTGACCTGCTGTTGCGTACACACATGTCGAAACAGCTCATACAGAAGCTCATCCTCGCAGAATATCGGTTTGCGCAGGTATCGTCCCGACTACAGACTGTACCGGCTGTGAAACAAAAAACCTTCAACAAGGGGCCGGGCAAAACCAAGCAGACGACCCTAACAGTATCGCAAAAACCGGCTTGTCTCCCTTCACACTCATCCCGCTCTCTGGCGGCATCTTGATAACAGCCTTTGACAAACTGGTCACACATGGAACGTGGGTAAGGGCCTCCTTCACCAAACGGGCAGTCCTTGCGTAGGTCGTAGCTACCGCTAAACAGCGGTATCA
>Ga0308394_1000350_pt1 | contig 25948 bp, 25 predicted proteins | sample Hotspr2Sampleme2_FD_202366 | JGI IMG/M metagenome (GOLD analysis project Ga0308394, IMG submission 202366) | Hot spring phototrophic mat microbial communities from Mushroom Spring, Yellowstone National Park, Wyoming, United States - 20050701_me2 ...
TGAAGTTTTCTCCGTGTACGAGGAAGCACGCGGCATGGAAGACGATGAAGTCATTACAAAAGCGTTTGCCGAGAATTGGATTTTGATCACGAATGACAAAGACTTTGGTGAGAAGATTTACCGAGAGCGACGTCCGCATAATGGCGTTGTGCTCTTGCGCCTCGAAGATGAACGAGCGGTGAATAAAATTGCTATCCTTCAACGATTGCTTGAAGGCTTTGCGGAGCGGTTAACAGACCAATTTGTGGTTGTAACAGAAAGGCAGGTTCGTTTTGCTCGCATGTAGTAATGGGCGCCTGCCTGAGAGCGTGATCAAAAACTAACACCTCGGATAGAGACGACTCAGGAGCATTGCGATAGAACCGAGATAAAGAAAGGCTTCACTCGATTCTGGATTGCGATTGTTGCGGCGAATAATTATTCGCCGCTCCAACCGATGGCGTCCCGCCCACGCAATCGAGCGTTCCGCCAGCCATCGCTTCGGAATGACCGCACATCCCGTTTGTCCCGGCGGTTTTTCAATGACATTCAGGCGTATCGCCGTGTTCTGTTGCAGCCATGCATCTCACCCTTTTTTGTACCCCTCATCCACGCGAATCTCGCGCATCCGGGGAAATGATTGATGATGCGCGGTCAAAAGCCACTCTGCACCTTCAGTATCTGAAATGTCCGCCGGATGGACGAGCACAGGCGCCAAGAACCCATTCGTGTCAACCCAACATTGCCGTTTGCGCCCGTTGACTTTTTTTTCCATCATAGCCGCGTTCGTCGCCTGCTTCGGTCGTTTTGATTGATTGGGAGTCCAGGACGCTGATGGATGGCGCCGGGTTGTGATCCAGCGCTTGTCGTACCGGTTGACGCAGCGCATTATTCATTTTGACGAATGTTCCATTAGCCAGTCAACGCTCTCTCCCTCGCCTCGTTTGCCGAAAGGGACTTCTTGCGCGAAAATCGTCTTGCCCAACCCGGCCGCTGGCGAGTTCGGCGAAGGTGATCTGTGAACATCATCCTCCCCACCATCGGTGCGCGCAGCGACGTGCAGCCCTACATCGCCCTGGCGCCCGGCTTGTGCAAAGCCGGATGGAGTGACGGAAGCAGCAGGTTTGATAGAAAACACGGGGATAACCCGATTGTCCTGCCTGAACAACCGCAACGCGCCTGATGGATTGCCGCCGGGGTGACTTTCCTGCTGGCGGTTGCCGTTCTGCTGACGACAGTATGGTTTGTACAACGCTCGCAGGAAATCGGTAACGGTAGATGAAATGGATTGGAGGAAAAATGATCCCAAACCCTGACAACCGCCCCCCGCTCATGCAAAAACTGGACGGACGCTGGACGGCAACCGGCGATGTGACCGGCGAGCCAGCGCAGTACGATGTCATCGTCGCCCCAGCCCTGCAAGGGCAGTTCACCGAAATCTCGATGAACGATGTCCGGGCGCCTTCGCACTGCGAAGCCCGCATCTTTATCGGGTTCGACGGCGAATCGCAGCAGGTTATTGCGCATTGGATGGATAACTTCGGCGCGGCTGATTCCATCCCGCACGGCACGGGCAGTATGGCGGGCAACGTCATCGAGTTCATTGTCCTGTACCCGCAGAGCGCCTTCAAAGACCGCTTCGACTACTTCCCGGAAAGCGATTCCTGGGCTCTGGAAATCACCGCCCAACAGCCCGATGGCGGTTGGAAACACTTCGCCCGGTACGATTTCCGGCGGGTGGCATAAGGACCGACCATGAAACTCCTTGCGCTCAATGCCAGTCACCGCGGCGAGAGGGGCATCACCGCCCGGCTGCTTTCGCGCCTGGGTGAAGGCGCGCAGCAAGCCGGCGCCGGGTTCGAGACGCTCACCCTGGCGCGCCTGAAAATCAACCGCTGCCTCTCGTGTCATCAATGCCAGGAAGGTAAAAATCACCTGGAATGTGTGTACAACGATAAAGACGATGCCCGCTTCGTCTTCGACCGCATGGCGGAAGCCGACCTGCTCATCTTTGCCACGCCTATCTATCTGATGACGATGAGCGGGCTGATGAAAAACCTGCTCGACCGGACGTACTCCACGATGGACATCTCCGATGTGTGCATGATGGGCGGGCTGATTCATCATCACGTCAACCCGGCGATTTCCCGCAAGCCGTTCGTGACGCTCCTGGTGTGCAGCAACCTGGAGACGCTTTCCTGGCGCAATGCCGCCGGGTATTTCCGCATCTATGCCCGTTTCATGGAAGCGCAGCAGGTCGGGCTGCTGGTTCGGAACGCTTCGGAACTTTTCGCCGCCCAAAATGCCGAGACCATGCAGCGGCGCTTTCCGAAAATCCCGCAGGTGTGGGCGGCTTTCGAGCAAGCCGGGCGGGAACTGGCTGAGCGCGGGGCGGTCTCCTGGCAGACGGCGCGGCGCGCCAGCCAGGAAGTCATCCCTGTGCCGTTCTTTGGTCTGCTCAAACGCCTGCCCTGGGTGCGGCGGCGCGTGGTGCAGGTGCTGAACGACCCATCTTTTTGGGAGTGAATGGATGACCAAAGCGCGTCCATGACGTTTTCGGCGGCGTTCAACGCCTTGTTCCTGGTGTATACCGCCCTGTTTTCCGCCCGTTTCTTCGCGGTTGTGCTTGCCCTGACGAGTCTGGACGCCAGCGCGCTCGCACAACGAGTCCGGCCGGGCTTTCCGCGGCGCGGCATGGCGCTCTTCCTGTTTGTGGCTGGTTTCGGCGCCATGCTGGTCTGGACAAGCGAATTGCTCACCCCGCTCCTGGCCGGGACCGCGCCCGAAGTCCTTGGACCCTACACGACGCTGTTCACGCACGGGCTTGACCTGGCGGTCATCGTCCCGACGACAGTCCTGACGGGTATTCTGCTCTTACAGCGCAAACCGTTCGGCTACCTGCTTGCCGCCCCGCTGCTCGTCCTGATTTCGCTGGTGGGGGTGGTCGTCATTGCCCAGGCGGTGAGCCAGACCCTCGCCGGGTTGATTTTCCCCATCGGCGTTTATAGCAGTTCTCAGATACATGGACCATTTTCCTATCCGCCGTGTCGCGTGAGGCGCGCGCTGCCAGCGGAATGTAGACCGAAATTCATTTCGGTCGCCGTGTGAGGGGCGCGACTCTGGGAGTGTTCAACCTCGTCCGCCAGGTTCAACCCCTGTGAGAACTGCTGTAATCCGCTATCCCGCGCTAGCCGTCGGGCTGATGGAGATTGAGAAATAAATCCGCTATCCCGCGCTAGCCGTCGAGCTAAAGCCCTCGGCTATGGAATGCAAAGCCCGCCTGCGCGGGCTAGAGCGGATTATTTCTTCAAAGGCCATAAGCGTCTCGTTCGGCTCCTGTTCCTGCGCTGGCTACCTCTCGTTCACTATCTGCTTCGATAAAGATGGAGCATGATCGCCATCTTCTTCAGCCGGTACGAAAGGTGATCTCGATCCATCTCGCCTGGATAGACCTGAAAGGTTGCAGTCATAGCGCACACATGTGCACTTCCAGGCTGTCACTTCCTGGTACTGCGTATCTCGCACCGGCGTGACAGCTTGCTGAAACAGCACAAAACGCTTTCCCTCGCATCCTGCGTCGAGGCGGACCTCAGGCGTCTCGAGCGTTTCGAGCTTCACCACAGACGACGGACAGCCGAAAGAGCAGGCACTCCTCCCTTTCCTCATACTGAACATTCACAACGGAATGATACCGAGACCCACCACAACCTGTTCCTCAGACTTACCTTATCTCACCAGCATACGAACAATCACCGGAAAAATTTTTAAGTTGACAGACGACATGGATTGTGGTATCATCTTCCCAGCCCGTTGGATTATAAATTACATTTTATTACCTATATCCTCGCCCTGAGGAGACTGAGCCGCTCACAGGCAGGTGGTTGTTGCTCATGACAAAAAGCAGAGAGCAAAACAGCGGTCCAATAACAGTCACTGCTTATGTGGTTGATACCCTTCGCAAGGGCATTCTGGCAGGTGACTACCAGATAGGGGAAAAGTTGGATCAAAAGTTGTTGGCGGAGAAATTGGGTGTCAGTATCATTCCCGTTCGTGAAGGACTGAGACAGCTGGAGGCAGAGGGACTGATCCGGTTAGTTCCCCGGCGTGGCGCTTTTGTAGCGGAACTCTCCATCGCTGAGCTCAAGGAAATCTATCTAATCCGAGAGGTTCTGGAAGGGTTAGCGGCTGAACTTGCCGTCCCGAATCTTGATCCGTCCACGTTCCATCAACTGGAAAGTCTCTTGGAGCAGATGGAGGAGGCGACAGCACAACAAGACTTTAGCCGTTTGCTGGAACTTAATCGCGCTTTTCACTTTACTATCTACGAATCTTCCAGATGTCCCCTTCTGCTCCAAATTATTGCAAGTTTGTGGGATCGCTCCTCCTTGTGTCGCCGAGTTTACTTATATCTGCCAGGACGGGCATCTCAGGCTCTTGCTGAGCACAAGGAGATCTATCAGGCATCTAAACAAGGAGATGCTCAGTGGGCTCATCAAGCAGTGAGGAAAAATGTTCATCAGACAATTGAGGGTATTTTGGCTCGAATTAACCAGGAAAAGATGCTAAAACAAGAAAATGGCTGATGGTCTCAAGTTGCCCAGATTACGTATCTCGCACCATGGAGCTAGTATGCCAAAGATAAAGCAAGATCGATGAACTTTAATCCTGTAATATCTTCACTACACGCTTGAGCCGCACACTGACCGGTAATATGCTCTCTCAACAAAAATACATTCAACTACTCACTTTAGTGGCAGGAGTTGATTGTCTATGACCTGGCTCGTTTCGCATCTGCAATCGGTTCTCTAGAAAAATCCACCAACAAAGTTGAAGTGCCGAAGCTTACGCCGAAACTGTTATTGAACAAATCGTCGCCAATTTGCCAGGTAAGGTGTGTAGTTGCTCGTTTCTGTTGCATTGGTGTTTAGAATTTAGTGCTATTTATCTGGATTGACGTTCCTAATTCCAGATCTAGTCTGCTTAGGAGGCAATCTAGTGGATCTTAAGCCGGACGACCTGCTACGGATATACAAGACCATGCTGCTCATCCGACGCTTCGAAGAGGAATGTATTCGGCTTTACCAAACTGGACATATTCGCGGCTCCCTACATCCCTGTATTGGTCAGGAAGCTACGGCAGTAGGTGCATGTTTTGCTTTACGCCGAGATGATTACATGACGTGTACCTATCGAGGTCACGGTCAGGCTATTGCCAAAGGTTTAGATCCCAAGGAAGCCATGGCCGAACTCTTAGGCAGGCGTACCGGCTGCAGTAAAGGAAAAGGCGGCTCCATGCATTTCACAGATTTGTCTGTGGGACTTTTAGGCGAAAATGCCATTGTCGGAGCCGGTATCCCAATTGCTGTAGGTGCAGCCCTAACGGCTAAATTAGATAAAAGCGACCGGGTTGCAATCGCTTTCTTTGGTGATGGGGCAGTAAACCAGGGTATATTCCACGAAGGTTTGAATCTGGCTGCCATCTGGCAAGTCCCTGTTATTTTCTTCTGTGAGAATAACTTATACTCCGAGATGACGCCCATCCGTGCTATGGTTCGTATCGAGCACTTGAGTGATCGAGCGGCTGCTTATGGTATTCCTGCCACACGAGTAGATGGCTATGACGTCTTAGCCGTCTATCAAGTCACGACAGAAGCAGTAGCACGGGCACGAAACGGTGGAGGACCTACCTTTATCGAAGCAATGACCTATCGGCTGGTCGGTCATATGGTAGGGGACAGCGAACCCTATCGAACCCGAGATGAGGTAAATATATGGCGACAGCGAGACCCTCTTATCACTTTTCCCCAACGGCTGGTGAACGACTTCGGTATCGTTCCATCCTCAGTTGAAGCGATCCAGAAAGAGGTAGAGAGTGAGATCCAGGAAATCGTACGCTTTGCCCAAGACAGTCCCTGGCCTTCACCTGAAGAAGCAATGGAGGATGTCTTCGCATAACGAAGTCTCGGGAATAGGAGTTCGGACATGCGCGAATTGACCTATGCACAGGCGTTGCGGGAGGCCCTTATCGAGGAGATGGATCGCAACCCTGATATCATTCTCCTTGGCGAAGATATTGGTGTATACGGTGGTGTCTTCAAAGTAACAGATGGGTTACTGGCTCGCTACGGTCCTGAGCGTGTCCGAGAGACACCTATCTCCGAAGCAGGTTTCACTGGTGTGGCCATCGGCCTGGCTATGACCGGCAAGCATCCCATGGTGGAGATTATGTTCATGGACTTTATTTGGGTAGCTGCCGATCCAGTGTTCAACCAGGCTGCCAAGATGCGCTACATGTCTGGTGGCCGGGTTCAGGTGCCACTGGTCATCCGTACACAACAGGGGGGTGGCCGGGGAAATGGCGCTCAGCACTCCCAGAGTCTGGAAAGTATCTTTACCCATATTCCTGGATTGAAGGTGGCGCTTCCTGCCACTCCATACGATGCAAAGGGTTTGCTGAAGGCAGCGTTTCGGGACCGAAACCCCGTGGTATTTATCGAGCATAAGATGCTCTATACCACCAAAGGGCTTGTCCCTGCCGAAGAGTATATTATTCCTCTCGGTCAAGCCGACATCAAGCGAACCGGCAGCGATGTGACAGTGGTGAGTCTCTCTCGGACGGTGCTTCACGCGCTTGAGGCGGCTGAAGAACTGGCCAGGGAAGGCATTTCAGTTGAGGTCATCGACCTGCGTTGCACGGTGCCGCTTGATTTGGAAACAATTCTGGCATCGGTACGCAAAACCAACCGCCTGGTGATAGCCCATGAATCCCATCGTCGGTTGGGTATCGGCGCTGAGATTGCTGCGCTGGTACAAGAACATGCCTTCGATTGTCTGGACGCACCTGTTGCTCGCGTCGGCGCTATGGATGTACCTATCCCTTGTAGCGCCCCTCTCGAAAGTGCAGTATTGCCAGGGAAGGAGGATATTATCGCTGCCATCAAACGGCTACTGAGATAAGTGAACGCAGAGTTCATACAAGCAGGATCAGCATAACTGGAAGCATCAGGGAAGGTGGTCAAGTGACTGATTTATTTGAACTCGATTATCAACCACTTCTTCCTGCCAAGCGCGATTACGGTATCGCCATCGTGGGTTGTGGCGGCATTGTGAACTACGCCCATCTGCCAGCCTATCGCAAACATAACCTCAACGTGGTAGGTTGCTATGACATCCGTCGTGAAAATGCTGAAAAGGCTGCTCAGACTTATTACATCCCTCGCGTCTATGCCAGCTTAGAGGAGATCCTCTCTGATCCTGAGGTAGTGATTGTGGATATCGCTGTGCAGCCGTGGCATCAGGCAGCTATTGCTCGACAGGCTATTGCCGCCGGTAAACACCTTTTGTGCCAGAAACCTCTTTCGGACACCTTCAGTGAAGCGGTGTCCATTGTTCAGCAGGCTCGTGCTGCTGGTGTAAAACTGGCGGTCAATCAGCAAATGCGCTGGGATCCCGGCATTCGGGCAACCGCTGCTCTTATCCGCAAGGGGTGGATTGGTGAGCCTACCGATGCTACCATTCAGATCAGTGTAGCTACACCTTGGGGAATGTGGCCCTGGCTCGCTAAGGTTCCACGGCTGGAGGTTATGTACCACAGCATCCACTATATCGACAGTATTCGATACCTGTTTGGTGACCCTGCCTGGGTTACCAGTCGACATGCCCGATCACCCTTACAGGGAGATGTGGTCGGTGAGACAAAGACTATCACCGTTCTGGATTATTCATCGGGCCTGCAAGTCCTAATTGCCGTCAACCATTATAACCAGACCGATGATCAGTTTGCTATCTTCCGCTTTATTGGCACGGAAGGTGTGATCAACGGAACAATTGGCCTTATGTACAACTATCCCCATGGTCGACCAGATACCCTCTGCTGGAGTAGTAAGCGTCATTATCCAGATAAACGTTTTGAGGCCAAGTTGGAGGGTCTATGGATACCTGATGCTTTCATCGGACCTATGGCATCGCTCATGCAGGCCATCCAGGAAGATGGTACGCCGGAGACAGATGGTGCAGATAATCTGAACACCCTCCGTATCGTCAATGCGGCTTACCTTTCGGCATCAGAGAATCGGTCTGTTCAGCCTGCAGAAATCATATAGACAGTTTATAGCAGTTCTCACAAAGATTGGTCTTGTTGGATAGGGTTAAACATGCCATCGAAAGCAGACATTTTGTACACATCTCTCCGCGTGCATCGAACCGGCTCACGCGGAGGCGCGGAGATAGGGAGCGCAGCGGAAGCGGGCGTCCCGCGCGACAGGCAGACCCGACCAAGGGTCAATGTATCTGAGAACTGCTATAAATTCGCTATCCCGCACGAGCCGTCGGGCTGAAGCCCCTGGCCAGGCGAGGCAAAGTCCGCCTGCGTGGGCTATATCGGATTATTTACTCAAAGACCATAATTTCAGTCTACACTCTGCCGGAAGCGGGCGCCTCGTGCGACGCCGCAGATAGGAACGATATCAACGTATCTGAGAAATGCTGTCATTCTCAGAAAGAGGGCTGCTATGGCACTCAGGTTGACAGGCAAGGTAGCCATTGTCACAGGGTCGGGGCAGGGGATTGGCAAAAGCATCGCCCTGCGCCTGGCTCAAGAAGGCGCCGATGTAGTGGTAGCCGAGTACAACCCAGAGACCGCTCAACGTACTGCCCAAGAAATAGAAGAGAAGTTTGGTCAGCGCGCCCTTGGGTATCCCATAGATATCGCCAATGTATCGGCCATTCAAAGAATGGTTGAAACTGCGGTGAGTCATTTCCAGCATGTGGATATTCTGGTCAACAACGCTGGCATTGTCCAGACCAAACCTTTACTGGATCTTTCAGAAGCAGATTGGGATCGGGTCCTCAATGTCAATCTCCGAGGCGCCTTCTTCTGCTTGCAGGCAGTTGCCCGACAAATGATCCAGCAAGCGCCTGAAGAGCTGAAGGCCATGCAAAGACTAACGGATGTTTTCAGCATCAAGCCGGAAGAAGCCACATCAATGTCTCGTCCTACTCAAAGTTTCGGCAAAATCGTAAATATCTCCTCCATTGCTGGTCGGCGAGGACGTCCCCTCTCTGCCCACTATGCAGCCAGCAAAGCTGCCGTCATCAGTATTACACAATCTGCAGCATTAGCCCTGGCGCCCTATAACATCAACGTCAACGCCGTCTGTCCTGGTATCGTGCCTACACCCATGTGGGATGAAATCGACCGGGATCGGGCACGCCTTTTTGGTACAAAACCCGGCGAGGCAATGGCAGCATTTATTAAGACCGTGCCGCTGAAACGAGCCTCCTCTCCCGAGGATATTGCCAGCGCCGTCGCGTTCCTGTGCTCTGCGGATGCTGATTACATAACAGGACAGGCCTTGAACGTGGATGGTGGATACGAAATGGATTAGGAGGGTAATATGGAAGGTAACGACGATACCCAGACCCTGAAGCTCAAGGCCCGGCAACACCTCTGGATGGCGTACCAGCCTCCAGAACCCTATGCTGCCGAGGGAGGACCACCCGTGTTGGTTTCCGCCGAAGGTAGCTGGATGGTGGACACCGACGGCAACCGTTACCTGGATGGAGTCTCAGCTTTAGAAGCCTGTGTCGCTGGCCATATCCGACCTGAGTTGGCGGAGGCAGCCTACAGACAGATGCAGCAGCTTGAATTTTTGGACGTCTTCCGTTATGCATCACCGCCAGCCATTAATCTGGCTGCCCGTTTAGCTGAGATTACGCCGGGAACGCTGTCGCGTGTGCACTTCACTCCCGGTGGCAGCGAGGCTGTTGAAACAGCCATTAAGGTAGCCAAGCAGTATCACTACCTGCGAGGCAATCCCAACCGCTACAAAGTCATCACTCGTGAAGGCGCCTACCACGGTTGCACCTTTGGAGCCATGGCCGTGGATGGTGGTTACTTCGGCACACGTGTTCACCTTTACGATCCCCTACCACCCTTTGGCCGAATCGCGCCCGCCCCTTATCACTATCGTTGTCCTCATTGTGCTGATCAGCCGCAATGCAGGCTGGACTGTGCCGACGACCTGGAGCGAGTGATCGTGGAGGAGGGGGCGGAGACAGTTGCGGCTGTCATTGTAGATCCCTGCTCCACAGCTAGCGCCGTCTCGATACCGCCACCCGGCTACCTGACGCGCTTACGCCAAATCTGTGACCGATACGGCGTGCTCCTTATCGCGGATGAGGTAATCACAGGTTTTGGTCGCACTGGCAGGATGTTCGCTTCTGAACATTGGGGTCTCATCCCGGACATTATGACGGTTTCCAAGGGTTTGAGCAGTGGCTATATGCCCATCGGTGCAACGATTGTCAGGGAGGAAATTGCTCAGGTTTTTCTGGATTCCCCGGAGGGTGTGTTATCTCACGGCCAAACGTATGGCGGGCATCCTGTAGCTTGCGCGGTCGCCTTAAGAAACATCGAACTGATCGAGCGTGAGGGCTTAGCCGAGCAGGCCGCGGAGAAAGGAGCATATTTGCTCGAAGGATTACGCTCGCTCAGTCATCATCCGACTTTCGGCGATGTTCGGGGTTTGGGGCTGCTGTGTGGTTTGGAATTCGTGCATGATAAGGCGACCCGGCAACTTCCTGACAACCCACGTCGGGCTGGTTATTGTATGCGTACTCTCTGCCGGGATCAAGGCCTGATCACGCTCACCCTGCACCCAGGTAACGTGCTCTTTTTGGCTCCCCCTCTTACCATCAGTCACGCTGAAATAGATCAAATGGTAGGCATGATCGATCGGGCGTTAAGTGCCTACGAAGATCGTTATCTGTGACCATGAAAGGGGAAAGAATGCTAAGACTCGAATTTAATGCCACTCTGGGTCGCCAACTTCGCCTGGACGATCTGGAAACCCTGGGCATTTCCAGCCAGACGCTGGCAGAGGAGGCGATCCGGGCTGGACGCAAAGAGGAGGCTATTGCCCTGGTGGATTACTTCTACCAGGAGATGCGCATTATGCACGACATCCTTATCACCTGGCTGGAGGACATAATGCGCTATATTCTTGCGCGTCGAGGAGTGCCAGCCGATCAGACGCAGTTGCTGAGTTCCGAGTTGCTACAGACCTGGCGCGCTTATGATTTTGGCGTAGGTTTACGAGAGAAGTGTAAGCAGGCGATCTGGAATAGCCAAACAGAAGCGAATACTGTCAACATGATGATTGCGAACCAGGCCATTGATTTACTTGATCGTATGCGGCTACAGTTTAAGTTCCCGCACGACGTGCTGGTGGCTTGGGTTCAAGATCTGTTGACCTATGTAGCCAAGACGTGGGGCGAGGAAGCAGTGCTAGACTCAATTCTGGAGACGCACCAAAATATCTGGGGCGACCGCTATCGGCGGTGGGACGAGATGACGCCTCATGAAAAAATCGCCTTAACGGTGGAAGGGATGCGCGGCGGACACTTCAGCGGGGAGCGGCGGCGTGGGGATATAACTATCATTGATCAGGGAGACCGCTATAAGATGGTGATGGATCTCTGTGGCAGCGGCGGAGTGCTGCGGCGAGGCGATCCCGAAACAGGACGCGGGCCTCATCCTATTGGCGAGCATGGAACTAACCATACGCCCTATCTGTGGACATGGCAGAAGACAGGCATCCACTGGTACTGTAGTCACTGCTGTATTGCAATGGAGTGGTTACCTGGCCGTAAGCGCGGTCGGCCTCTCCGTCCGTTGGATCATGTGCTGGACCCCCAGGCACCCTGCACCTGGTACGTTTATAAGGACGAAGCCGCTACCCGGGCCTACCATTACCCCCGTAGCGGACTGGAGATACCAGGGGATGCCCCTGACACAGGAGAGGATTGGGCAAAGGAGTATCCTGGGGGAAGCTCATAATGCAGTTTTTTCACCAGGTTTCCTGGTACTGAGCCATCCTGGTCGTGTCACTGCAAAGAACCAAAGGCAAGGATCCCAGGGGGTAGATAACGGTGAGAAGCAAAACACTTTACACTCCCCCTGAGTGGAAAGTGATATCGTCGTGCTGTCGTTTTGGCAGAGGAATCAAGTGGTGCAAGCACTAATCCCGGCCCCAGAGAAGTTTAGGAGGATGCGTATGACTGTGAAAAAGGTGGATACCCACCAGCACTTCTGGAACCTGGACATAGTTGAGTATTCGTGGCTCGTGCCCGAGTACGGACCACTCTATCGCACTTTCGGACCGCAAGAACTTGAACCACAACTGAAAGAGGCTGGTATCGATCTGACAGTGTTGGTGCAGTCCGCGAACTCCTATGACGACACCAACTATATGTTAATGCAGGCTGATAGGTTCGACTGGATCGGTGCAGTAATTGGATGGCTGCCTCTGTGGAACCCTCGTGAAGTAGCTCGCGTGCTTGATAACAAATACATGAAGCATCCCAAGTTTCGCGGGATGCGCCACCTGATCCACGAAGAGCAAGACCCCGACTGGGTGGTATGGCCGATGGTTGTCGAGGGTTTGAAACAGCTGCAAGAACGCAATCTGATCTTTGAGGTGGTTGCAGTCTATCCTAACCATCTAAAACACGTTCCTACCCTGGCGGAGAAACTGCCCGACCTGACGTTGATCATCGATCATCTAGCAAAACCTCCCATTAAGGATAAAGTTATGGACGCATGGGCCGATCAATTGGCTGCCGCAGCCCGGTATCCTAACGTATATGCCAAAATATCCGGTTTGAACACAGCTGCGGATTGGACAACCTGGTCGGCAAGTGATCTGAAGCCTTACATCGATTTCGCCATCGAGCAATTCGGCGCTGATCGTTTAATGTTTGGCAGTGACTGGCCAGTGTGCATCCTGGCAGGTGACTACCATAAGGTATGGCTAGAGACTAACAAGGCCCTATCTGGTTGCAGTGCAGCCGAAATTGATGCCATATTGGGCGGTACAGCGATGAAAGTGTACCGAATCGGTGAATGAGAGGGGGAGCGACAATGAAGCGCTTTGGACAGGTGATTCGCATAAAACCGGAACGTTTTGAGGAATATCGTGCAGCCCACGCGCAGGTGTGGCCCGAAGTGCTGGATATGATCAAGCAGTGCAACATCCAGAACTATTCTATCTTCCACTACAACAACCTGCTCTTCGCCTATTTCGAGTATGTGGGAGACAATTTTGAGGCAGATATGGCTAAAATGGGCGCTCATCCCAAAACGCAGGAATGGTGGGACTGGATGATGCCCATGCAAGAGCCAGTTCCGGAGTGCGCCAGAGGTAATTGGTGGCATACAATTGAGGAGGTGTTCCATATGGACTGAAGGATAGGACATTGTGGTGACAACAACGTGGACTGAACGCTGATGGAAGCGCCTGATAGCCTGAAACATGCTGGCATATGCTCCTGTGATTCATTGGTTAGGAAGGAGGATCAGCCGTGTTTGAACATAAGCGATATACTCGTCGTGACTTTCTCAAAGCGGCATGTGGGACTGCTGTGGCCAGCTTCCTGACTGCTGCATGCGGTTCTGTTGGTCAATCTACGTCTCCTACTGCCGAAAGAGGGCAGACCCAGGCGCCGGCTGTGGTCGGCAAGCCCTTCAACGGGGTTACCGTGCGGATGCATGCCATCAGCGGTGCGAACTACGACGAACTGTACAAACTCATCCCAGAATGGGAGGAGGAAACGGGCGCAAAAGTGGAATTTGCCTTCCGGGGCAACGGCTTCGAGACCGACAAGCGCCTGGTGCAGGACTTCGCCGCCGGCACGGTAGACTACGATGTCTGCTGGGATCACAGCAGTTTCTTTTCTCAATATGTTAAGGCGGGTGGATTGGAGCCGTTGGATAAGTATTTTAGCGAAGAAGAACTGAGCGACTTTATCCCGCGCATCCTGGATGCTGGTCGAAAGGATGGACAACTGTGGGTCATGCCGCGTCACTATGATATTTCCTGTATCCACTACCTTACCGACCTGGTAGATACCCCTCCTACGACGTGGGACGAGTTCAAGCGAATGGCGATTGATATCACCGATCCCTCCAAGGGACTCTACGGCACTCAATTTGCTGGAAAGGAGGAAGCTCTCACCGGCCGGTTCTACGAGGTGTTAGTTGCGGAGGGCGGTAGTCTGTTTAATGACAAGTGGGAGCCCACCTTCAATAGCGCGGCTGGCGTGAAAGCAGCTACTATGTTCGCTGAGTTGTACGAGGCCGGTGCCATGCCACCGGGAATGACAAACTTCTTGTGGGAAGATGTGGCTAAAAATTGGGCTAATGGAATCATTGGCATGTACACAGAGTGGTATGGGTGGTACGGTTTCTTCCAGGATCCCCAGAATAGTAAAGTGGCTGGCAAGTTCAATCTAGCACGACAACCCAAGGGCGATGGCGGTATTCACAGCGGCTGGGCTGGACATCATGGTTTCTCTATCACCAAGGCAGCCAAGAACAAAGAGGCCGCTGCCTCCCTGATCAAACACCTGACCAGCGTTAAGGCTAATGAGTTGGAGGCGTCTTTAGGCTTCACAGTAGTTCGGCAAAGCGTTTGGGATAACTTTATGATCCCAAAAGCCGCTGAATCGGGTAACCCACTGGACAAGAAACGCCTGGAACTGGCACTTTTGCAGGCTCAGGAAGACTACAGGACCCCTCCTCTTATCGCAGAGTGGGTACCTATGTCCAACATTGTATACCCGATCCTCCAGCAAATCATCCTGGGCGATCTGGACCCCCAGAAGGGCCTGGATACCGCTGCTGAACAGGTCCGTCGACTAATGGCTGAAGGGGGGTACTACAGCTAAGTGATGATACCGACTGTTGACCTGACCAGACGGCCCGTGTCACGTTGAGGTCGAGGGGGAGACCTGCCAGTCCTCCGCTGAAGCGGCTGTAGTTTCGGCTACATTCCGAGCCAGCACTACATTGCTGCAGGGACTCCCCACTTCGTTCGTAAGCTAGTCCAGCCTCGCAGCGTGCGGTCATTCCATCCGAAATCTGAAACGCATTCATGTCACTGTAACGGACAGGGAAAATAGGTGAAAAACAGATGACTATAGAACAAATCACCGGAAGGCTTACCACAATCTGGAAAATACGTCCGAGTCTCCATCGCGAACAACTTTGGCTTCCCTTTTTCTTCCTGGCACCGTCCATCTCAGTCATGGTGCTGGTCATTGTCCTCCCCATGCTTTACTCTTTCTACATCAGTTTGACGGATTTTACACTCACTACTGCGGCTAATGTAAATTTCGTCGGCCTCGCCAACTATTGGAGTCTCTTCCAAGATCCCATCTTTTGGCAGGCGTTTGGACGTACTGTTCTCTTTGTAGCTCTGGCTGTCAACATCGAACTTCTTCTGGGTCTGATCATCGCTCACATGATGGCAAAGGTGGGCTTCGGACGTGATTTTCTTCGCACTGTTATAATGATACCTATGATGTTTGCTCCTATCTTGGTTGGATTCCAGTTCAAGTGGTTTTTTAATGACCAGGTAGGATTAGTAAATAATTTACTATGGACTTTGACCGGCCAGGCTCATATAATTCCCTGGCTTGTAGATCAGAGGCTGGGCTTTATCGCCATTTTGGTTGCAGAAATCTGGATGAGCACTCCCTTTATGGTAATTATCCTGCAAGCCGGCATCCTTTCCCTTCCTCGGGAACCTTTTGAGGCGGCTGAAGTTGATGGAGCCTCAGAGTGGCAAAAATTCCATCACCTGACTCTTCCTATGTTGATGCCTTTCATATATACGGCCATGGCTATTCGTTCGCTGGATATTGCGCGGATATATGATGTGGTTAGTATCATGACAGGAGGTGGTCCTGGCCATCGTACCGAGTTGATCTGGACATACATCAATCGTCTGGCGTTCACCGGGCAAAAATTCGCCCTGGGTAGTGCGATGTCTTACATCACTGTTGTACTGAGTGCCTTATTTACCTGCTGGTTTTTCTATCATGTCATCAATAGCCGCTGGTCAGGAGAAGAGAAATGAGCATCTCAAGACATACCTGCTCCGGAAGAAGATGCACGAAGTTCGATATATGCCGAGATACCCTCCTTTACGTGATCTTACTGATATTCTTCTTGCCCTCGTTTTGGATTTTTCTTACGTCCATCCGGCCTAACGCCGAGATTAACGCTCGTCCACCGGTCTGGATTCCTCAGGAAATCACCCTCGACTCATATAAAATCTTGCTAGGCATGCCAACACCCCAGGGCGCTTTTGGAATGGGTGCGAATATCCCTTTTGACGCATATGCACGAAACTCCATAGTAATCTCTCTAATCAGTACCATCTGTGCATTGAGTCTGGGTACCCTGGCAGGTTATGCATTCGCTCGATTTCGGTTTCCATACAAGAATATCACCTTTTTAGGGATGATGCTACTACGGGCGGTTCCGGGCATTGCCCTGAGCCTGCCGCTCTTTGTTCTCTTCGCACGCCTCGGCCTGTCAGACACGGTTACCGGTATGATCATCGTGTATACAGCCCTGAACATTCCCTTTACGGCCTGGTTAATGGATGGCTTTTTTCGAGCAATCCCTAAAGAATTAGAAGACGCAGCTCGAATTGACGGTTGTTCACACTGGGGTGCATTTCTGCGCGTGGAATTACCCCTGGCTCTGCCCGGCGTAGCTGCCAGCGCCATCTTCGCCTTTCTGACTGCCTGGAATGAATTTGCCCTGTCCAGCATCATTACCAGAACACCCGCCTCTAGAACGTTTCCGCCAGGACTCTTCGAATTCACGGGCCAGTTCGTGTCCGACTGGCGTGGAATGTGCGCTATGTCTGTAATGATGCTGATTCCGGCTATCCTTTTCGTCGCTCTGGTTCAACGTCAACTGATGGAAGGTCTTATCGCTGGCGCCACTAAGGAGTAAATCAAGGCCTTATGTCGAATGTATCGTCCTTGCGATCAGATCCATTAATTGATATGTACGCCACGCCGGAGATGCGTGCTATCTTCGACGCTCGAAAACAGGTACAGTATTGGCTTGACGTTGAGGCAGCTCTGGCTCGTGTCCAGGCTCGACTTGGCCTTATTCCTGCTAGTGCGGCGGAAGAAATCAGTCGCAAGGCCCGAGCAGAAGCTATCGACATGGAGAAACTGCAGCATGGCGCCCGACTGGTAGGGTATCCTATCCTTTCCCTGATACAACAATTGGCCGATCTCTGTGAGGGAGAGGCGGGCGGCTATGTTCATTGGGGCGCCACTACGCAGGACATCATGGATACCGCCGTTGTCCTACAACTCCGAGATGTCCTGGAATGCTTGACCCGCGACCTGGAAACTCTGATCAATATCCTCTGTTCACTGGCACAACGGCATTGTCGAACTGTCATGGCTGGGCGCACACATGGACAACACGCTCTTCCCATTACGTTCGGCTTCAAAGTGGCTGTCTGGATAGATGAGTTGCGCCGCCACAGCGAACGTTTTGAACAATGTCGGCCCCGGCTGCTCCGGTGTCAATTCGGAGGTGCAGTGGGAACTCTCGCTTCCCTTGGCTCAGACGGCTGGAAGGTTCATCGGGCACTGGCCGAGGAGCTACGATTGGACCCTGCCCCCATTGCCTGGCATACTGCCCGAGACAGCCTCTGTGAGTTCGTTGCTCTCTGCAGCATGCTCAGCGCAACTTTGGGAAAGATGGCCAACGAAGTTGCGTCTCTCCAGAAAACTGAGGTGGCAGAAGTGAGCGAGGCCTTTGTCCCCGGCAAAGGAAGCTCCAGTACTATGCCACAAAAGCGCAACCCTATCTTGTGTGAAATAGTTGTCGGCCTGGCACGTCTTATGACCCAACCTACTTCGACTATGCTTGCTGCTATGATGCCCGAACATGAGCGCGCGATGGGGGAATGGCACATTGAGTGGGCAGCTATCCCTCAAACCTGTTCTTTCACCGCAGCAGCGCTGCATCACAGCATAGCCATTTTTGACGATCTAACCGTTTCACCTGAAGCCATGCAGAAAAATCTGGCACTGACCCATGGAAATATCATGGCTGAATCAATCCAGATGCGCCTGGCCACCCGCATAGGCCGACATCGAGCTTATGAGCTAATGTATGAAGCCTGTCTACGTGCTGATCAAAGCGGTCAATCACTCCGGGCTATCCTACTGGAGATGCCAGAAGTCAGGAGTATTCTCTCCGAATCCGAGCTAGACTATCTCCTTGAGCCAGCAAACTATATCGGATTGGCGGTTGAGATGACTAACAAAATTGTGGACTTCGTGAGGAAAGGGACTTGAGTCCTCTCTTGACTCTAAAGAGCAGCTCAGATTAACACCAGGTCGCATTGCTCTCAAATTGGGCTTCAGGATGCCAGATTTTTTGGCAAGAGACATGCGGGTGTGTCAACCGTTTGAAGCGAGCCAGCCCCTCCTGGTCCTATATGGATGGATAGTATCCATAGCCACGCACCAGGAGAACGGCATTGACTCGCTCGGACGGATTATCCCAATGGCACCAGACTGTGTCACCGTATCACGGCAGATGCTGCACCTCTCGCAACCGCAGACACGAGTCCTGGTTCTGTGGAGTTTTGCGATGGCGCTGGCACAAGTTGCGGCATCACCAGTGTGGCGGCAGCGATTGCGTCGCTGGTCAGACGCGAGAATGCGACGGTGCACCAGCATATGCGCGAGCCGCGCCGCCTCGCGGCGCGCAAAGCCATGGTCAAACGCGGGGGCGCGCGTCAGGCGCTTGATGTGACTACGTGTTTTGTGCCGCTTCTGCGCTGGGTGTTGGCCTGGCGGCCCCCAGCGGAATCGCGGGTGATCCTCGCCACGGATGCGAGGACGGCGGGGCCAACGCTTCACGGCGCTGGCAATCAGCCTGATCTATCGGGGCAGCGCCATCCCGCTTGCCTGGGTCATGCTGCTGGCGCCCACGCAAGGGGCGAGGCGGCTCCATCGGGAACAGATGTTCACGCTGATCCAGCCGGAGGCGCTCACGGGATGGACGGTCATCGTCGTGGCGGATCGCGGGTTGTAGACGCAATGGCGGTATCGCCACATCCAGACGCCAGGCTGGAGCACCTTTCTGCGTATCAATGGAGGTGGAACCTATCGTCCGGAGGGCGCGGCCGCCTTTCGCCCGCTGACCCAGGCCGTGCAGCAGGGGAAACCCGGATGGAGTGGTCGGGTGACCTGTTGTTCCAGCCCCGAAAGTGCAGATTGCAAGCCTGTTGCTGGCTGACAAGAGCAATGTGTTGTGCTATGCTCTTGTCAGTTCCAGCCCCGAGGCGCAGATTGCGAGCCTGTTGCTGGCCTGCTGGGATGACGGCCATACCGACCCCTGGCTGATTTGAGAACCGCTATAATTCTCTGGCTGGTTTTCCTGGCTTTTGGCGGTTTATATGGCGGTATCGCCATGCTGATCGACCCCTCTGGGGATGCGATGGGCGTGAATATCCTCCTTCAGCTGCTGCCCGTGCCGGATTTTATCCTGCCGGGGCTTTTCTTGCTCTTCGGGATAGGACTAGCCCCGCTCGTTCTCGTCTTTGGCTTGCTTGCCCGCCCAAACTGGGCCTGGGCTGACGCGCTTACCCGCTGGAGCGGTCATTACTGGGCCTGGACGGGAACGCTTTTCCTCGGATTCCTCCTGCTGCTCTGGCTGGCAGTACAGGCTATGCTGATTGGCTTCACTACCGGCATTCAGTACGTTATGCTCGTCAACGGAGTGGCGCTGCCCGGTTTTGCCTTATGGCCTTCGGTGAGGAGGCTGTATCGTTGGGAATAATCCACTTTAGAATGGAAGATGCACCTGGACCTTTTTCGTTCACCTGGCGCCGGCGATTGTGAGCACGCTTGCCATTTTCCGACTGCTCTCCACAGTGGATGGGGCGGCGGTACAGGCGCGGCTGCGCCAGGTTACGCTACCCGCCAGTATTCCCCTCCCCCGTCCTCGCGCTGCATCAGGTTACTCCCGACCAGTTCGCGGCGCAGGGTGGCGGTGTCGCTGTGGAAGCGCGCCAGGATTTCGTTAACCTGTTGCTCGCTGTAGCGGGTTCCCGGCTCGAAGGCTTTGATGACGCGCCGCAAGACGACCTCCAATTTTTTGCGCCGGGCAGGGATGGTTTTCAGGCTTCCATCAGGACGGGTGAAATCAGCCAGCACGTTGCGGTCGCAGGCATCCAGGTCAATGTCGGCAGCAACCTCAGACATCTCTTCACGGGAAAAAATGCGCCGGGTGGTTTCTTCGAGCGCGGTTTTATCGAGAGAATAGATATTGGAGGAACTTTCAGCGCGGGCGCTGACCAGCCCCGCCTCACTCAAGCGCGCCAGGTGATGGGAAACCGTCGATGGCTTCAGATTGAGCAGAGCGGCCAGTTGCTCCACGCTGTAAGAGCCTATCCGAAAAACTGTAACCTTTTCGCCTGTGGCGTGATCGCCGTGCGTGCCGCTGGGTTATTCGGATAGGCTCTAAGGCTGTTGAGCCAGCAATCCGACGATTTTCAGGCGGCTCGAGTCTGCCAGAGCCTTGAAAATGGCGATAAGTTCCGCGTTTTCGGTCATTCTGCCTCCGGTTCGGTCCGCCAGTATTGCGAACCGTCACTTTTACGCTCCAGCATGCCCCGGTCGACCAGGTATCGGCGCAACGCAGCCGTATCGATGTGGAAACGGCGCATCAGCGTGTTCACTTCCTTTTCGGTGTAAAGCGCGCCAGGCGTGAAAGCCTCCACCACATAATCGAGAATGATTTGCAGTTTGCCTGGTTGGGAAGGAATCTGCTTCAGCGAGCCGTCCGCATTGAGATAAGCCTTCAGCACTTTGCGGCGCTGTTCGCTTAAGTCCGGCGCGGGCGTATAGGATTCGCGCGGCTGGCCATCGAACTGGCGCCGCGCCAGGGAGTCCACGCCATCCGGGTTCAGGATGTACAGGTCGTTTTGCTTACGCACTACGCCGAGGCGCTCAAAAAAGGTCAGGTGGTGGAACACGTCACGGAACGGCAGGTTCAGGCTTTGGGCCAATTCCTGGATGGTTGCGCCTTGTTGCGTAGTCAGCGCGCCAATCATTCGCAGGCGATCGACGTGGAACAGGGCTTTCACAAAGTTGAGCATTTCGTGTTGCATACCGCCTTCTTTTTGTAAAAATAATTCGATAAAAGGCGCCGCCGCCCTTCCCGCTACACCCACCCATGCCGCAGGGCGTAGATCGCCGCCTGTGTGCGGTGCGCCAGTCCGAGTTTACGCAGGATGCTGGCGACGTGCGTCTTGACCGTCTCTTCGCCGACCGACAGGCGCGCGGCGATTTCGGCGTTGGTCAATCCCTCCGCCAGCAGTTTCAGCACCTCCCCTTCGCGTTCGGTGAGCGCGTCGCTGCTTCTCATCGTCTGCGCCTGGAGAATGCGCTGCATGAGCGCCGGCTCGAAGATCGCTTTGCCCTGCGCGGCGCCGCGCACCGCTTCGAGCAACTGTTCCGGCTGGCTGTCCTTCTCCACGTAGGTGATGGCGCCTGCGCGCAATGCGCCGATCACCCGCGCGTCGTCGGCGTACCCGCTCAAGATGATGATCTGTGTCTGCGGCAGGAGACGCTTCAGGCGGCGGGTGGTTTCGATGCCGTCGATCCCGCCCGGCATGAGGACGTCCATCACAATAACATCCGCCTGCCAGGTTGCTGCGTGGTGCAATGCCTCTTCGCCGCTGGCGGCCTCCCCGACGATGGTGATGTCGGGTTGAGCGGCAAAGTAGGCGCTTAACCCGCGCCGGACAATGCTGTGGTCGTCGACCAGTGCGACACGGATGGGATGCATAGAACAGTCTCTTTCTGTATCCTGACGCCCTTTTGCCCCTCATCCCCCGTCTCTCAAGGGTGGATTTCTTGGGAGAGATGCGTGATGTTCTGCATTCCGGCGCGCTGTTGCCCCTCATCCCCCCTGCCCCCCTTCTCCCCTTGTGGGAGAAGGGGGGAGTTGGGCGTCCTGATGCCTGCAACGGGAGATGGCACGCAGGGGCTTCCCAAAAAACCTGCTCCTGGAACTTTCCTCACTTTTCCCACACAGCGAGAAGTGGTCGTTCTCTACGCCGCCGATGGACGACTCGCTGGCAGCGCCATTGTCTGACGTTTGCCATAAGTCAGGCTGCGCCACGCCCACTCCAGCGGACCGAACCGGAAGCGCTTCAGCCATACGACGCTGACGCCCAGTTGCACCAGCCAGATTGTAACACTGATCACCAGCCCGATGAATGCGCCCACCTGTCCAAACAACCCCAGTCCATAACTGTAGAAGATCAGAGTGCAGATGATCGATTGGGTGATGTAGTTGCTCAATGCCATCCGTCCCGCTGCCGCCAGCGGTTGCAGGCGATGGCGCCAGGCTTCGGTGCGCGTCAGCGTCACGAACAGCGCCAGATACCCGTAACTCAGCACCGGACCGGCGATCAGCGTCAGGAGGGACCACAATCCTGCAAGCGGCGATGAGAGATCCGTTACCCGCATCTGCCACGCCAGCGCGAGATTGGCGATCAGCCCCACCGCCAGGCACACCCCCCCGGCAGGCAGCCGACGCTCAGCCACCGGCTTTTCGTTCAGACGCTGGAAGATCTGACGCTTGCCGAAATACATGCCGATCAGGAATAGCGCCAGGATCTGAACCACATTCCCAAACAGGAAGAAGATCACCATCATAACAAGCCACTCAACGGCGCGCCAGACGAAGATCTGCCCCCACGAGCCACGGGCGTAGGTCTCGATCGTGCGCTGCTCCAGGTCGCGCATCGCCGCCATTCCTTCCGCCATGCCGCTCGCGTCACCCGACAGCAGTGCGCCCAGCGCCACGAAGCCTGCGCCGATGATGATCGGGATCGCTATCAGGATACCCGCCCAGATCAGCAGCGTGCGCGGCTGAACCTTGCGGAAGAGGAGCGCTGCCAGCCCGACCAGCGCGTAGACGAACAGGATGTCGCCGTTCCAGATCAGCAGCGCGTGCGCCAGACCAAACCCCATCAGCACCAGCAAGCGGCGTGCCATAAAACGCCCCGGACTGCCGCCAGCCGCCTGAATGCGCTCCATTTGCATCCACATGCCCAGCCCGAAAAGGAATGCGAACAACGGGTAGAACTTGCCGGTCGCCAGCGCCGCGATGAGCAATTCTGTCGCGTGGTCGAGTGCGCTGTCGCCGCGTGGCGTTCGGGTGATCTGCGCAATGAGCGGGAAACTGAAGAGTCCCATGTTGACGATCAGAATGCCCAGGAGCGCGAATCCGCGCAGGATGTCGAGCAGGTCGATCCGTTCACGCGCCGGGGTTGGTGCAATCGTGTGTGACATAATAATCGCCTTCCTTTCTGTGCCCGACACTTATAAGACGTACATATCCGCCCGTTTGTGACACGCCCGAACATCGCGGGCGGGACGCCCGCGCACCCGGCATGCACGTGGCTCAACCATTGTGCATTTCGCTCTAGAACCTGTCCGAGTCTTTTTTCATCAGTCACTCGTCGCTGGTCGCTCCAGGGTGCGGACGCGCCGCCAGGAGACGATCACCTGCATCGACAGGTAGAGCCATGTGCCGAGCCACCATGTTCCGAAACCGAAGATCGTCCACGGTGCGAGCGTCGGCAGCGTACCGGCGCTGATGTCGAACGTCGCGTCGGACGTGTCGAGTCCGCTCCATGCCATTGCCATACCCGCTATGCCCCCCAGGATGCCAGCGATGTTGGTGAACAGGAATGTGACGTACAGCGCCATCGTCGACTGTTGCGCCTGAAGGGACGACCATTCGCCAACACGCGCCGTGAGGGTGCGTTCGACCCGCCACTTGATCGCCAGCAGGACGAGAGCAATCACGCCTGCTGCTGCCGCGACCAGCGGTACGCGCAGCCATATGAACAATCCGATCGCAACGCAGAGCGCATGGTATGCCAGCGTCAGACCACGGGCGATCATGCGCAACCGGCGCACCCGCGCATCGCCGACCGGTTCGGCGACCGGTTGCGTCCTCTCCAGCGCCTCCAACCGCCGGATCTGCCACCGGGTAAGCACGATGCCAGCGATGTTGAACAGCATAAAAAGCGGGTATCCAAGCGCAAGGAACGAGACGAACCAGCGCTGATCGAGGGCGTCGTGGAAGAGTCGCACCGCCTGCATCGGACCAAACAACCCGCTGTAGACCAGGATTTGAAACACCACCGCAAATGCAAGCATGAACCAGTTCTCGTGCAACCGGATCCGCAGCGCGGGCACGGTCGTCCATTCTGCCAGCCGGGCGTCGAGCACGCGGTAGACGCGCACGAGATTGACGACGGCTGCCACCAGCGCAATGGCGGCAATCAGCGCGATGGCGAAGCCGCGCAGCGAGAAGGCGACCCATCCCACGATGATCAGCAGAAAGATCGCCGTCGTTATGTCATAGGATTGCAACACCATCCGCCAGATCGGATCGGCGTCCTGCTTCAGCGCACGACGGCGCCAGTGCCACGTCGCAAATGCCAGCGGCACACCGGCGATGGCGCTGACGATCCCAAAGCCCGCCAGATATGACATGCCGCTTCCGGTGATCGCAATCAGCAGCGGGAACAGAACGAGAACGAACGCAGTTCCCGTCAGTGCCGTCAGACCGCCTGCAACATAGACATGCTGAAGGTGTTCTTCTTTCATACGTCGTTTCTTTTCCGCATGGTCTTCGAGTTCGAGGAGCGGGATGCGAAAGCGCACTGTCGTTCCGGTGTCCGGCGTTGAGCGCACCTCCAGCGTTCCGCCGAGCGCCTCGATGCGCGTGCGCATGTTGGTCAGCCCCATGCCGGAAGGGGTTGTCGCCGGATCAAACCCCTTTCCGTCGTCGGTGACACAGACCTGCAGCCACTCCCTGCCGTTCGTCGTCTCGCCAGCAAAGGTCACCTGCGCATGGTGCGCGCGCGCGTGGCGCGCCACGTTCGACAATGCCTCCTGCACGACGCGAAAGATGGTTTCCTGCGCGCCGGGCGGCAGGCGCCCCTCGTCAGGCAACGCATCGTGGTGCAGTTCGGTGGTCACCTCGGCGCGGAAGCGCAGCGCCTCGAGTTGATCGCGGATGGCTTCGATCAGCCCCACGGTTGCCAGCGGCTGCGGACGCAGTTGGGTCAACAGCACCTTCATCTCCGCCATCGCCGCCTGCGACAGGTCGCGCACATGCCGGATGTGCTGCGCTGCGGCTTCGGGGTCGTGGTGACGCAGACTCTGCGCGGTTGCAGCAGCGACATTTATGCTGAACAGTTGCTGTTTGATGGTGTCGTGCAGGTTGCGCGCCAGGCGGTTGCGCTCCTCCTGGACGGCGGCTTCGCGCAATTGGGCGATCAGCATCGATTGTTGCTCACCGAGATCGCGCGTGCGCATCTCGATTTCATGCCGCAATTGCGGGATGATCGCCCGTCGAATGGTCATTGCCACTGCCAGCAGTGCCATGCCCAGCACGACGGTGACTGCCAGTGCGACGAGGTTGGACACCTGACGCGCTACCGGTTGATCGCCCAACCAGACGGCAATCCGGTCTGGAGCGGAAACGATCAGGAAGATGGACGCTACTGCCGCAACACTAAAACCAGCTTTCAGGATCAGTATGATCAGCATCTCGATTGAGGCGTCATCACGCTGTAAGGGGCGAAATCTCAACGAAAAGAGCACGCTGGCAAGCCCGATCGCCAGAAATGCCGCACCCACTGCCCAATCGCCTGTAACAATGTTTCGTGCGCCAAACCCGCCGAAAAATCCGCTGGTGACGATCACCAGCGTTGCTGCGATGATCTGGATTCGTCTGATACTTTGATCCTGATTCGCCATGCCCTGCTCCATCCGCCTGATACACTGGAACGTGCAGTGATCAGGATACATGCACAGGCGCCGGTGCGCTACCCCTGGCGCGGTGATTTCGGCTCACTCGTTTGGGGGAAGGAGGGGGAGAAAGGGCTTCAGGACGCCCCACCCTCCCCCTTCTCCCCTTGAAAGGGGGGGGATTTAGGGCGATTTCAGGCATTGGGACGGGTCATCGATATGCATGGTGATGCTGTCACCTATTTTGGGCAAGGGCTCCGGGCGCAACCACAAGCGGACCCAACAACGCCCT
>Ga0308394_1000351_pt1 | contig 25630 bp, 27 predicted proteins | sample Hotspr2Sampleme2_FD_202366 | JGI IMG/M metagenome (GOLD analysis project Ga0308394, IMG submission 202366) | Hot spring phototrophic mat microbial communities from Mushroom Spring, Yellowstone National Park, Wyoming, United States - 20050701_me2 ...
CCTGTCAACCAATCATGAACCAATGCTATTTTCATAAAAATTTATTCATTAATTCTTTAAATACATTGATTAATTTTTCTACTGTTTTATCTAAAGTGAACATTTTTGCCCTTTGTAAACCTTTTTTTATTAACTCTTCAGAAAGTTTTTTATCAAGAACTACATTCAATATCGCATCTGATATCTCCTTAACATTATATGGATTAACTAAGATAGCTGCATCAGCTGCAATCTCAGGAATTGAAGAAGTTTTTGAAGCAACTACAGGACAACCACATCCCATTGCTTCTATCACTGGATATCCGAAACCTTCGTATAACGATGGGAAAACAAAGACCGCTGCTTTTTTATATAAACTTATAAGCTCATCTTCAGTTAAATAGTCTAAAAAATCTATTCTATCATCTAAATTAAAAGTTGTCTTTCTAAATATATCTTGTTTTAGAGCAACAATTACAAGTTTATGTGGTATTTTATCTTTTATCATTAAAAAAGCTTCAATAACGCCTTTCAAGTTTTTTCTTTTGTTTAAGCTGCCAACATAAAGAATTATTTTTTCTTTATCTAATAAAATATCTTTCTCAGATAACAAAAATTTTTCTTTAACGCCATTATGTATTACTGTTATTTTATCTCCATACTTAGGAAAATACTTTTTAATCATCTCTTTTTCAGAATTTGAAACGGTTATTATCTTATCGGCAACTTTAAGAGTATTTTTAATTAAAAACTCATAATATTTTCTAAAACTAAATGTATAAGCATCTTTAAAAAGCAAAAACGAAATATCATGAATTGTTACAACATATTTACAATTTTTTGGTTTCCATAAAGGAGCAACATTTGAAGGACAAAACAATATATCATACTTAGTTGATTTATACGGAAGTACTGAGTGTTCCCATAAATGTTGTAAGTATTTATTTTTAAACGGAGGAACCGCTAAATCAATTTTGAAATCTAACCTATTTAATACTTCAATAACATCCTTTGTGTATCTTTGAACACCAGTAATATACTTATGTTTTAATACTCGACCATCAATAAGGACTTTCATATAAAGATTTATAAATTTGATAGGTTTTTTTATTAAGCAATTCTCTGTCAAAATTCTCTAATATTCTTTTACGTCCCTTTTTTTCAAACCTTTCTTTCATTTCACAATTTTTAAACAAAAAAATTAGTTTTTCTTTTAAGTCATTTACATTCCCTTCCTTAAATACTAAAACACTTTCTCCAATTACAATAGGTATTTCACCAGAAGATGAACCTATAACTGCTACTTCACAACTCATTGCTTCTATTAAAACCCTACCAAATTGCTCTTTCCAATTAGGTGTAGTTAAAGAAGGTAAAACTAAAACATCCATACAATTGTAATAATTAGGTAGTTGATTATATCTTATCCATTCTAAAAATATTACTTTTTTATCTATACCTAACTTTTTAGCAATAGTTTCTAAATTTTTTTTATAAGGACCACTGCCTATAACTAAAACTTTATAATTAAAATCAAAATCTTTAACAGCATAAAATATTAAATGAATACCCTTTTCATAAACTAATCGTCCAACATATCCAATTACAAACTCATTTTCATCCATACCAAGTAAACTTTTTTTGAAATTTATATCTTTTTTTCTAACAAATAACTGTGTATCCACACTCAATGGTAAATATTCTACATCACCATAAAATTTTTTATACTTTCTTAACACTGCTTTACCTTCATTTAAAGTAATTGTTAAAACTAAATTTGTATTTTTTAACACATATTTATCTATCATATTAAATGGAAAAGGATATTGTCTTATCTGGTTTTCGCAAGTATAAATTATCAATTTACTTTTCAACCTCAAAATTTTTCTAAACAAGACAACTTCAAAAGCAGTTAAACTCCAAGGTTCGTTATTAACAAAAATTATATCTGGTTTAAAATTTTTTAATATTTTTAAAAGTCCAAAAGAATATATTCTTACAGAATTATGAAAGTTAAAAATACTACTGACTGTTTTTACATTAAATCCTTCCTCTAACAGTTTTTTATAACCTTCTCTAAATTTCTTTGTTAGTATTTTAGGTATAACAACTAATAACTTAAAATTTTCAAAATATTCTTTAGATAAAAGTCCAACTCTGGTGTACGGTTCAACATAAGCATGTGATATACATAAAACTTTAATCATGTCTTTTTGAAAGTAAAAATATTTAATATAAATAAAAAAACTTGAGAATATAATAGAACCTTTGCAGCTCCAACCGAACCATTAGATGGTACAATTAAAAAGTTTATTACAAAAAACATTAGAGTTGTAAGAAACATATTTATTAATGAAATTTTTTGTCTGTTAATACTTGTGTTATAATACATAAAAAGTTCATTGAGATAAATAAAGATCAGGCACCATACTAAAATTTTAAAAGATTTTACCGCAGTTATATATTGTTCACCATACACAAAATTAATAATCTGACTACTCCAAATTGTACTAACCACAGCAATAAGTAAAGATATTAAAAATAATATCACAAAAGAACTCTTAAATATCCTAAATCTGCTATAAAAATCATTGCTTGTCTCACAAAAAAATGGAAAAACAGAACCCATAAATATAGAGGATAAAAAGAAACTCCCTTCTATTAATTTAAAAGAAGCGCTATACAATCCTACTTCTTGAAGATCTGACAATTCTTTTAACAATAAAATATTCAATTTAAAAAAAATTCCACCGAATAAAAGTAAAAAACCTAATGGAAGCGATTCTTTCAATATATTTCTCAAATTTCTGAAATCTATTTTTCTTATTTCCAAATAATTTGTTTTATAAACTTTACTAACTAAAAAAGAAACAACAAATAAACTTATCACTGCTGCTATATTCAAAAAAATAGATGCGCCTAAAAGATGAAAATCAAATGTGGTACTTAAAATAACAAAGATAAAACATAATACTCGCCAAGATAAAACAACCAATGTTTCATAATCCATCCGTTTTTGTGCACGAAAAGTATATATTGCAGGGTCTAACATTGCAGATAATAATAAAAATAAAATTATTAGAATAAAAACATAAGGCTGCTGAGTGTTTAAAAATGCAAATATGATGCTTAAAATAAACATAAATACAAATATAACTGCTTTAAAATTAATTATATCTCTCAAAATACCACTGACTTGTTTAGTTTCAACAACTCTTTTAATTAAATATATGTTTGTACCAATATCTGTAAAAATTGCTAAAAAACTACCAAATGCAAAACAATAGGAAAAAAATCCAAAATCTTTGCTTCCTAAATATCTAGCAAGAATAATGGTTATTAAAAACCATAAAATCTTACCAATTATTTCACCACCCCAACGAATTATAGCATTAAAAAAAATAACTTTATTCATAATTCATATCTTTTAATAGTATAAGGTAAGGCAAGTAATAAAGAAAAATATTCTTTTATAGATTTAATAAAAAAATCACCCGCTTGTGCTGAAATTGTAAACGACAAGAAACTAATCAAAATACATAATAAAAATATTTTAGCATGATTATTGCTAAGAAATCTATAAATCTCAACCGCTTCTTTAAAATATTTAAACAAAATCAAAATAAGACATAACATAGAGAATATTCCAGCCTCAACTCCATACTGTAAAAATACATTGTGAATCATATCATATGTTTCAACTTGGAAACGTGTCCTTGCTTCCTTACCAAATCTACCTAATCCAACACCGAACAAAGGTTTCTCTTTCATGAACTTAAATGCTATCTTTACATACTTAACTCTTTCTATCAAAGAACCATCTTGATATTTAAAAACAGGCATCAACCTTTCGGAAAATATGTCTTTTGAAGAAATTCTAATAGAGAGAAAAAGAGAGAAAAATATAAAAACAAATAAAATTATTTTTTTCAAATTAACCTTATAAAAAGAAAAAATAAAAATTACTATAATAAAAGAAAACCATGCTGCTCTTGAATAAGTTATAAATAAGCCTATTATTTGAGGAATAAGACAAATCAAAAATAATAATTTTTTAAAAACTTTTTTCTCAGTTAACACAAAATAAAAATTAAAAGGAATTGTTATAACAAAAAACATACCTAAGGAATTGAGTTGCGTATACGGGGTTAACCCTGTTTTCCATATCCTTTCAAAAACTAAAACTTGCTTTGTTAGAAAAAAGTCGTGAATATAAACTACAGAAATAATCAAAGAAGAAAAAAAAATAACATAACTTAAAAGCTGAATATGTTCTTTATTTAAATTCAGACAAAAAAGATAAAACAAAACAAAAATAAAAAAAATTTTTATAAATTCTTTCAAAGAAATCAATTTGTCAGGAGAAAATAAAATAGAAATGAAAAGGAAAAACAGAAAGGCCAAAACAAAATGAAATAAAGGTAAATTTTTAATATCTATCTTTTCTTTTTTATTAAAAATTATAAACAATGTATATATTAAAAAAAAACTTATACATCCTAGATCAGAAAAAGTTATCCACACTCCTTTAAATTTAAACTGAGAGCTAAACGGGACAAAAAATATCAAAAAAACTGAAAAAATAGAAAAAAAATTTTTCATTTTTTATTATCTATATTCTTTAATCGTCTCTATTAATTCTTCTTTTGTAACTGTTGCGGTACCAACTTTGCCTACAACAATACCTGCTGCAAAGTTTGAAATTTCGCATGAAGAAACAAAATCTGCTCCTGCTGCTAAACATAATGTTAATATAGCAATTACAGTATCACCTGCACCTGTTACATCATAAACTTCTTTTGCTCTTGTTGGTATATGATAAATTCTTTCTTTTTCAAAAAGTGTCATACCATCAGGTCCCCGAGTAATAACAACTGCTTCTGGTTTTAATTTAGAAAGTATTTTTCTACCTAAATCATAAATTTCTTGTTCTGTCTGCGGTTTTTTATGTAATCTCATACCAAGTGTTGCTTCGTTTAGATTTGGTGTTAAAACTGTGACATATTTATACTCTAAAAAATGTTCTATCTTTGGGTCAACTGTTATTGGTATATCAAGTTTTTTTGCTAATTTTATTAAAAAACTTAACAAACTTTTTGTTATTACTCCTTTCCCATAGTCAGAAATTAATATCGCATCAACAGAATCTTTTATATCCAAAACATACGATTTAATTTTTTCAAATAACTGTGGATTAAGCTGATGTTTGCTTTCTTTATCTACACGAACAACTTGTTGGTTATGAGCAATGATTCTTGTCTTCACCGTTGTTGGTCTTGATTTGTCTGAAAATATACCATCAGTGTTAACATTTTTTTGTTTCAACATCCGTCTTAACTCTTCAGCGTAAACATCATCTCCAACTAATGTAATCACATACGAATGTCCTCCAACAGATGTAATGTTGTTTGCAACATTTCCACATCCACCAAGATTTTGTGTTTCTTTTATAACTTCAACTACAGGAACAGGTGCTTCTGGAGAAATCCTCTCAACATTACCCCAGATGTATTTATCAAGCATAATATCGCCCACTACTAAAACTTTTTTACTTGAAAACTTTTTTATAATATTTAACAGTTTTGGTTTATTCATAAACTGCTCCGCTTATAAGATGTTTAAAAAGATAAGAAAAAATTTTACTTGTCTTTTTTTTCTATTCTGTTGTAAATTTTAAGAATATTTACATATGCGATTGTCTTTATATTAATATCTTCCTGCTCAATAAATTTTTCTATTAAACCAACATCTTCTAAAGAACCATATTTACCAAATGTTTCAATACAATAAATTACAACATCACTATCGCTACTTTGAAGTCCTTTTTTTAAAATTTCAACCCCTGTCCTATCTTTAAGCTTTAAAAGTGACCTTGCTGAGGCTACTCTTACCGTTCCATTTATATCTTGCAACATATCATTTAAAACATTTTTAACAGTAATTAATGTTTCTTTATTTTCAAAAAGTCCTAATGTCTCTGCTAAGGTTAATCTTAGTGTTTCATCAGGATGAGCTTTAAACTGAATTAAATCTTGAATAACTGAATCATCTCCTATTTTACCTAAACTTTTTATTGTTTCTGCTACAACTTCTTTATTTTGATCCTTTAATCTTAAAGTTAGTGGCTGAATAGAATCTTTATATTTTAGCTCACCTAAGAATTTCACTGCTTGCAGACGAACTTTTGGATTTAGGTCCTTTAAACCTTCATAAAAAAATTCTTTTATCTCAGGAAGTGGTTTGATTTTACCCCTTTGTGAAAGTAAAGCTAAGGCAAAATAAGAAGCATCTTTTACATTTCCATCTTCATCATTCACTGTTTTTGATAATACTTCAACTACTTTCTCATCTCCTAATTCTCCTAACATCTTTGCTGACTCTGCACGAAGTTGGTTTTTTAAATAAAACTTTGCTTTTTGCAAAGGTGTAGCATCTTCTGTGATAGTTGGTTTTTGTAAAAGGAAATTTGATATTTGGTTAACTGCTGTTGTATCTTTGTAAACTTTATATAAAACATAAAGAGACCTTAATTTAACATTGTCATTTTGTGAATAGGACAATTTTTTAATCTCAGGATAAAATTTTTTTGACGCAATTTCTTCTATGTTTGTCAGAATATAGATTTTAATGCTGTCATTTTGTGTTTTTAAAGCATTCAATATCCAATCTTCACACTCATTTTTTGACACACTGATTAATAAAGATGATATCTGTAAAAACATAAATAAAAAAAATAATTTTTTCATAAAGAGTTTTGTTCGGGAGAATTGAATTTTTCTAAAAATTTCTTCTTCTCATCTAAAAAACTATTATTTTCAATTGCCTTTCTTATTTTTTTAAACAAATTCATCATAAAATAAACATTGTGATATGAAAGTAATCTTAGACCTAAAAGTTCTCCTGATTTAAAGTAATGGTGTATTAATGCCCTGGAATAATTTTTGCATATATAACAATCGCATTCTAAATCTAAAGGAGATTCATCAACTGAAAATTTAGAATTTTTAATATTAATTTTTCCATAAGAAGTCAACGCTTGACCATTTCGTCCATTCCTTGTAGGAAGCACACAGTCCATTATGTCATAACCATTTTCTATACAAAACCATATATCCTCAATCTCACCAATGCCCATTACATATCTCGGTTTATCTTCTGGAATAAATTCTACAGTATAGGAAACTACCTCTTGCAACAAATTCTTTGGCTCACCTACTGAAACACCACCTAATGCATACCCATCAAAGTCAATATTTACAATCTCTTGAGCACTCTTTTTTCTTAAATCTTTATATACAGAACCCTGAATAATACCAAACAAAAGTTGAAAATTATCTGAATTTGCATAATTAATTTCTAAAAATTTTTCTTTACATCTTCTTGCCCACAATGTAGTGATCTCTGTTGACTTTTTTGCATATTCATACTCAGAAGGATATTCAACACATTCATCTAAGCATACTGCTACATCTGAATTTATAATTTTTTGTAGTTCAATAACTCTTTCAGGTGTAAAAAAATGTAAAGAACCATCTATGTGTGATTTAAACTCTACTCCATCTTGAGAGATTTTTTTAAGTTCTCTTAGACTATAAACTTGAAAACCACCAGAATCTGTAAATATTACTTTTTGCCAGTTTATAAATTTATGTAACCCGCCAAACTTTTTTAACACTTCTTCTCCTGGACGGAAATATAAATGATATGTATTAGATATAAAAGCCTCTACTCCAATTTCTTCAAGTTCTTTATAACTTAATGTTTTTACAACGCCTAATGTGCCAACAGGTAAAAATAATGGTGTTGAAATGTTTCCAGATTTTGTTTTTAAAATACCTATACGTGCCTTTGAAAATTTATCTTTTTTAACTATCTCAAAAGTTTTCATCAAGTTTAAAATAATAAATGTTACATTTTCTTCACTCTTTTTATCTTTCCTCTCTCAATTGCATGGCTAAAGCCATGCCCTACATTTTTCGCCTTTTTTTATTATCTCAAAAGTTTTCATAAACTAACATTATGTGATAAATCACATCGCTACAGATACTTCACTTCATTTATATAAAGTTCAAAATTTAATCCTAATTTACCAGCTGCTTTTCTACAGAATTCTATCCTTGAAAAGAAAAGTTCAAAATATTCTAAAACAGAACAAATGTTGTCATCAATCGTTAATTGAAGAATTATTTTATCTTTAGGAATTATATCTAAAACATTATTTATTACTGCATAGTGAACTCTGTCATGTTTGTCAAAAAGTTTAAAATCTGTTTTTATGACACGTTGTCTTCTTACATCTGTTTTGTCAGCAAGCATTACTGCTGCTGCTACTTCAGATATTGGGAGCATATCTATATCTTCATGTGAACCGATAATACTTAAAATTTTAATTATATCTTTTTTAGGTGCATCTAACTTTTCAAGAATTATTTTTGAAATTATAGCTCCGCTTCGTGCATGTTCAGGATAAGAAACTGCACAGCCAATGTCATGTAAAAACCCAGCTGTCTTTGCAATATCTATGTCTTCTTGAGGAAAACTTAATTTGTTTAAAACTTTTTCTACAAGATCAGCAGTATGTTGTGCATGAAGAATCCCTTGTTCTGTGTATCCCAATGCTTTAAAATTTTTATCTGCTTGAGAAAGATAAACTAATACATCGTTATTTTTTGATACTAATTCAAAGTATTTCATAGTATTAACATAGCTTCTCCATAAGAATAAAATCTGTATTTATTTTCTATCGCTATTTTGTAAAGTTCCAGAAGTTTTTCTCTCCCAACAAATGCCGAAATTAATATTAAATTTGATGACTTAGGCAGATGGAAGTTTGTAATAATACCTGATACAACTTTAAAATCATAACCAGGATAAATATATAAATCTATCTCACCACTGTATGGTTTTATCTCACCAAATTTTGAAAATAAAAACTCTAATGTCCTTACTACAGTTGTGCCTACCGCTATGATTTTTTTGTTTTCTTTTTTTGATTTAACTATTCCCTCAGCAGTTTCTTTACTAACCTCAGCAAATTCAGGAAAAATTTTGTGTTTAGTAATATCTTTTGTCTTTACAGGTTTAAATGTACTTATTCCTACATGAAGTGTAATGTATAAAACTTTTACATTTTTTTCTATAAGTTTTCTTATAATTTCTTCATCAAAATGAAACCCAGCAGTAGGTGCTGCAACAGAACCATTTTTCTGTGCATAAACAGTTTGATATCTTTCAAAATCAATTTTTATTCTTTCGTCTTCTTTTTTTCTTTTTATATATGGTGGTAATGGTGGCAACCCATAGTTTTTAATCATATCTTTTATATCTTGTTTAGAAAATTTACCTTTAGCTATAAACTCACCTGTTGTAAAATCTTTATCTATTATTTCTACTTCGACATTGTTTGGTAATATCAATTTTTTAAAATTTACTCGTTTATATGGCAAAAATTTTATCAAACAGTTATTATAATCTGTTATAAGGATATTAACAATCCCGCCTGTAGTTTTTCTACATTCAATTTTTCTATTATCAACTTTCGTGTTATTTAAAACTATACAATAGTTTTCATCAAGAATATCTAAAATATCTCTGAATCTCAAATGTGAGATTTTATCAATTTTTCTATCATAATAAAAAAGACGAGATTCGGAACGTTTTTGTGAAGGAAGTTGTGCGATAAGTTCTTTTGGTAAATCAAAATTGTATAAATCTAAGTTATATTCTTCTTTCATAAACTATGCAAGGATAAATCCTTGCCCTACAAATACCTAACACCTTATCTACTTTCTACTATCTACTATTATTTTACGCAAGCTAAAGCTTGCGGCTACCATTGCTCGTCGCTGGTAAGTTGTTGCTGGTTGTTGGTAAAATTACCAGCTACAAGCCACAAGCTACGAGCTACAAGCTACAATCTTGCAAAAATTATGCACGGCTAAAGCCGTGCCCTACAAAAAACCTAACACCTTACTACTTTCTACTTTCCTACTATTATTCTGCGCAGGCTAAAGCCTGCGGCTACCATTAACTATCAACTATGAACTATTTACTAATATAACTTTTTTATTCTCGTTGTTGGATAATAATATTCTATAACTTCTTTAAAACTTTTTCCTTGTTTTGTTAACTCATTAGCTCCCCATTGACACAAACCTATTCCGTGCCCCCATCCACCGCCATAAAAAATAATATTGTTTTCTAAAAATTTTATCTCATTAATCTTTGTACTTCTTAAGTTGTTATAACCAATAATTTTTCTTAATTCTTCGGATTTCATAGTTATATCGCCTTTATCTGTCTTAATTTTTATCTCCTTTGCTCTTTCGTTTTTGGTGAAAGAAATAATTTCAATATCAACTATCTTTTTTAAATCATAACCATTATTCAACAAAAGTTTAACTAATTTATCTTGAGAAACCACACATCTCCATTTAGAGTATGGAGAATTTTTACAATAATTGCATTCAACACCTTTAAGGTATTCAAAATCCCTTACTCCACTCCAAATATCTAAAACATTCTCTGTCCCAACTCCACCACAAGCTGCATGATAATATGTCTGTGCAAGATTATCATTTTTGTCTACTACGACTAAACCTAATGTTTCATCTACTGCTTTTTTTACTTCCTTATGTATATTTTTACTTATACCTTTATAAACTTGACAATGGACAGAAGAACAAAGGTCATATCCGTCTTCTTTATGTCTTCCTAAATTTGCAATAGTATATGTTCTTGCTATTACTGCTTGCACTTTTAACATCTCTTCTGGCCAACCAGTATCTATTTCATAGGGAAGTACTCCATATAAATATTTTTCTATATCTAAAATGTTTACTATTGTAAGTGTACCGTTTTTGTTTAAAAATACTTCTATTTCTCCTGGGAAAATTTTATTGTCAATTTTTATCCCTTTTTTAGAAAAAAATTTAAAAGGTAAAGAATATGTTTTTTCTAGAATTTGAACTTTGTCATCTTTCATCAATCTAACTTCTATTTCACTTTTTGGTTTTAACTTAGTAACCTTTCCTGAAGAAGATTTTATTATTAGTGTCGCTCCACTTTGATTTAAAGAAATCTTAAACTTTTTAATATTTTCTTTAAGTCCGATTTTAACAGTATATGAATTAGAAAACAAAAATGTCGTAGAAAATGCGATTGTTAAAAAAAATAAAAATTTTTTTGCAAGAGACAAGATTATTTTCTCCTTGAGATCAGATTAAGTATAATAGTAAGTAAAATACTTAATATTATAGAGGTCGCTAAAGGAAAATAAAATACAAAATTACCTTTTTTGATATAAATATCACCAGGTAATTTACCTAAGTATGGTATTTTTTCTATAAGAATAAAAAAAAGGCCTAACAAAATTAAAATAAGGCCAAAAAATATCAAAATTTTTGCAAAGTTGAACATATTTATAAAATTAATCTGCACCTTCAAATTTTTCTTCTTTTCCACTATATATTGGTATTGATTTTATCTCTACTTTTACTGGTTGAACATACCTTTTAACAATATCTTTTGTTTCTAACACATTAAGTTTCTCAAATAAAAATTCAAATTTCTTCTGAAGTTCAGAAGAGATACTTTCTTTTACTTCTTTTGGTAAATTCCAAAGCTCTTTTTTGAATTGTCCTAAAGCTTTCTTTCTTGTTTTATATATAAACTGTTGATCAGTATCAGTTGGTTTTCTTTCATCTTTACAATTTTCAAAAAGCCAATTATACATCTGTTTTTTTAAATCTTCAGGAAAGAGTGGATTATCATAAATCATATTTTGAAATTCTGTCGCAAGATGAATCTCTAAAGTACCAACTTTTGGGAATTTATCAAAAAGTTCAGAAGGTAATGTTGAAGCACCATGTTGTACACAACCAGCTAATTTATATCTGTTCCTTGCAACCTTTGTAAGTTTTTCAATCGTCTCAAAATCAAGTTTCACTTTTGCAATACTTCCATCTGGGAGCGGTACACCACCATGAGTTGTACCTGTCTGTATCGCAAGTTTTGTAATACCTTTCATATCTGATGGTAAAAGTTTAAGATATCCTTCCATATATGCAACAAGTTCTTCCTCAGTAGAGTTTTTTGTCCCAATTTCACCAATTTCACCACCAAGATTTACCTCTATACCTTTTGGTTGTATCCCTCTTATATATTTTGTCAAATCTGCAGCTACAGAATAATTTTCTTTTTGCTGTTCATCTAATGTAGGTTTTGATTCATCAACTAATGTAGATGTATCAAGGTCAATGTTATAAAACCCAGCATCAATGGAGGTTTTTATTAGCTGTTTAATACCATCAATTTCTTTTTGTGGATTCTCTTTATATTTTTTTGCGTTAACTTGGAAGTGGTCACCTTGAATAAAAACTAAAGAATCATAACCTTCTTTAATCGCAGCTGCTAATACTACTGCTGAATACTCATCAGCGGGTTGGTTTGTATAACCCATTTCAGAACGTGCTATTTCTAAAATTAAAGCTCCAACATTGAGTTTGTTTGCAGCTCTAAAGACAGCTCTTGCCGTATCATAAGCCATACCACGAATGTTTATTGCAGGAACAGTAAAACCGCCTACTAAGTTTTTACCTATAGCAATATATAAGTCATATATACTTGCAGGTCCTAAATTAAGTTGTTGTGTAATTTTTCTTATTAAAATCCTACAAAAATTTTTTTCTTGCTCAGTATTACCAAACACTGCTTTTTGAACCAACTCATCTATTGTTTTTTCTCTAAGAAGTTTTAAATCTTTTATACTTACTTCACCGTTTTTATACTCTACAGCATCTGAGATTTTGTTTATTATTTCTTGCATAGATTATCTTCTCCTTTCTTTTTTATTGTTTGATATCGTAAGCTGCGTGGTTGCTTTGTTTTGTAAGGATAAATCCTTGCCCTACAAAATTAACTATCCCGCAAGTTGCGGGATTAACTATGAACTATTGACTATGAACTATAAACTAATAACTCTATACTTCTTATATCTCTTTTTTACTAAATCATCTAATGGAATGTTTATCAATTCAGATATATTTCTAACAACAGAATTTTTAACATTTTCAATTGTTTTATTAACATCCTTATGTGCTCCCCCTAATGGTTCTGGAATTATTTCATCTACAACTCCTAATTCATATAAATCTTTAGCAGTGAGTTTTAATGCTTCTGCTGCCTGTTGCCATTTTGTAGAGTCCCTAAACAAAATTGATGCACAACCCTCAGGTGAAATCACAGAATAATATGCATTTTCTAACATCAACAATCTATCTCCAACACCTATCCCTAAAGCACCACCCGAACCTCCTTCTCCTATAACTATGCATAATATAGGAGTCCTAAGTTCTGCCATTTCTTGCAAATTTTTAGCTATTGCTTCTGCTTGACCACGTTCTTCCGCGCCAATGCCAGGATATGCTCCAGGTGTATCTATAAAACTTATAACAGGCATATGAAATTTTTCTGCAATCTTCATTATCCTTAATGCTTTTCTATAACCTTCAGGATGCATCATACCAAAATTCACAACTAAATTCTCTTCCAAACTTCTTCCTTTTTGTTGTCCTACAATTGCAACTGAAATCTTTTTATTCTCGTTTACCTGTAGTTCAGCAAATCCACATATCACCGCTTTGTCATCGCGGAAATTTCTGTCGCCGTGTAATTCAACAAAATTACTAAAAATTCCTGTTATATAATCCTTTGTATAAGGTCTTTGTGGATGTCTTGAAATTAAAACTTTTTGTGCAGGAGTAAGTTTTGTATAAATTTCTTTTTTTAAATCCTCATATCTTTTTTTCAATTGCTCAATCTGTAGTTTAATATTTTCATCTACAACAGATGAACTCTCTAACATATCAATTTGTTTTTTTAACTCTTCAATAGGTTTTTCAAACTCTAAATAATATTCTGCCATAGTTTTTTATGTAAATTTGTATAAATAACTTATCCTTATTTGTCTGTCAATTTTTGATTTTTCTGAATATATGTTGTTAAAAATAAAATCAATTAGTACAACCTTTGCTAAAACAAATCCTAACTTTCCGTTTAACTGTTGAACATCTTTTATTCCAATATTTTCATATTCTAATCCAATTGAAAATATATCTTGATATACTAACCTAAAACTTGTAAAACCTAACAATTTTGGTTTCTCATCGTATTTTGTTATATTTGCACCAAAATCCCAAAAAAATCCTTCTGATAAGATATTCATTGAAAATGCTAAAAACAAACCTTTTGCTGGAAGTCTATACTTTGAATCAATAAAATCGTATCCTTGGCCATCATATCCTATTGCTATTGAAGGAAACTTTTTTGTACCATCATAAATACGCCATTTAAAATAGAAAAAAGGCTCTCTAACTTCAGGATCCTCACTTCCAACTAATCTTGATATATCTAAACTACCACCAAAGTTTAATCTGTTGAAAGGCGAAAAGACAAATCTTGTAATTGTACCTCCTCCACTATACATTCTTACTCCAATTTCTCCCAAACCGTAATCTACTACCTCAGTTGTTGGATTGTCAACACAATTTAGTTCTACTGCTGAATAAACTGAAATACTTAAAAAAATTAGAAGAATTAAATTAATTATTTTTTTCATTTTTGTTTACTTCCTTCTGGTGGAAATTTTCTTTCAAGTTCTTTTATTGTCATATCTAACAACATCTTTGTATATTCTGATGTTTCTGCCTGTTTCATATTTTTAAGCATAACTAAAGATTCTCTATCCCCTATGATTCTTAATGCATCTATTGCTAAATTTTTTATATTCTCATCATCGTTTTTAAGCGATTTCTTAATAATTGGTAAAACACTTTTATCCTTTGCAAGTTTTGCAAGACCATATCCTGCATAGAACTTTATTTTTTGTGTAGCAGATGGCGTAGAATATAAAACTTTAAATTTTTCTACACTTTCAACATCGCCCAAATCTATAAGTGAACGAATTATATCTATAGTTAAGCTTTCATTTTGGATATTTTTATCAACTTCATCTCTTAATGCCTTCAAACTTTCTTCATGAGGTATTTTGCCTAAAGCATAAATTATACTTCTTTTGAGATTTAAATCATCAGTTGTGGACAAAAGATTAACCAATGAATTGACAGGTTCAGTTGAACGTATGATGCTTAGAGTATTACATATGGCATATTTCACAGACGGAGTTTCTTTTGGATCATTTAATAAATCAACAAGAACTTTAACAGATTTTGGTTCTCCTATATAACCTAAGGCAACAACTGCGGATTGTTTCACTTGCGGTTCTTTATCTGTCTTCAATACTGAAATTATATCCTCAACCGTATCTCTTGCCCTAAGCAAACCCAAGGAATCCACTGCTGCTTGTCTAACAAATGGATTTTCATCTTTTAACAACTTCTTAAGATACGGAATAGCACGAAGGTCCCTTAAACTACCTAATTGTTCTGCTGCCTGCCTTCTTAAATATGGATCTTTTGCAGAAACATTGTTAACTGCTTGTTCAAAAGGACTAATTTGTTCACTTTGTGATGTTTGAGAAAAACTTACTCCACAAAAAACAACCATAAATACAAAAAATATAAGTTTTTTGTTCATAAAAATGTACCTCATCTTTTTAAGATTATTAATAATTAATATCAAATTGCAAGATAGTTTTCAACTAATTATAAAAATATTTTCCTAAAGCAGCTATCATTGCAGCATTGTCAGTTGAAAGATTTTTTTGAGGAAAGTAAACTTCTAAATTATTCTTTTTTGCTAAATTTAAAAATTTTTCTCTCAAATATTCATTTGCAGACACACCACCACTTATGCAAACCCTATTGCAGTTTAACTTTTTTGTTACATAAATGACTTTTGTTGTAAGCGTCTCAACAACAGCTTCTTGAAAAGAAGCACAGATGTCAGATATTAGTTGGCGGTCTAAGGTTGAAGGTTGAATTTTAGAAGATTCCAGCGAATTAACATAATATAAAACAGCAGTTTTTAAGCCACTAAAACTGAAATCCCAACTGTCAAGCATATATGGTCTTGGAAAATTTATAGATTTTGGATTTCCTAATTTAGCCAATTTTTCTATCACAGGTCCACCAGGATAACTAAGTGAAAGAAGTTTTGCAACTTTGTCAAACGCTTCTCCTACCGCATCATCTCTTGTGTTGCCTAAGATTTTTCTTTTTGTAAAAGATTTTACTAAACTCAATTCAGTATGTCCACCTGAGATTATCAAAGAGATAAACGGAAATTTTATTTTTCCTTTATAAGATAAAATCACTGAATATATATGTCCCCAAAGATGATCTACACCTAAGGTAGGAATTGAAAATATATAACCTAAGGTTTTAGCAACAATTTTTCCAATAAGTAGTGCTCCTTTAAGACCTGGTTTTTCTGTATATGTAATTAAATGGATTTTTTTTATATCAAAATTTTTAAATGCTTTTTTTACAACAAAATTTATTTTTTCATAATGCATTCTGCTTGCGAGTTCTGGTACGACACCAAAATATGGTGAGTGAATTTTTTGTTGAGAAAAGATTATATTTGAGATTATATTATAATTATCATCCACAATTGATGCAGCTGTTTCATCGCAGGATGTCTCTATACCTAAATAATACCTCATTTCTGTTGATTCATCTCAGAATAGATTCTTATAGCCTTAAGTATATCTATCGCACGATTTAAAACTACATCTTCTACTTGCTCTTCTTTTTTAACTGCTGAAGCTGGTTCTTTGCCAGGTGTGTAGATTTCTTCCCTTTGTTGGTACAACTTTGCCTCTATCTCTGCTGGAACTTCTATAACAATATCAGGCAAAATTCCGCCTACCGTTGCTGTTGAAGATTTTACACTCTCATCTCTATGTATACATCTACCTGAGGGAGTGTAATACTTTGCAGTTGTAAGTTTTAGTCCATAACCATCTCCTAAATCTATAACACTTTGAACAGATGCTTTACCAAATGTCCTTGAACCTATAATGACTGCCCTTTTGTTATCTTGGAGTGCACCAGCAAGAATTTCAGAACCAGAAGATGAACCACGATTAACCAAAACAACCATTGGTAAAGCAGCATAAGGTGCATTTTGATCAGCTCTGTATTCTTTTCTTGGAGATTTTCTTCCTTCAGTATAAACTATTAACCTATTATCTCCAATGAACAACTTTGCGATATTTACCGCCTGGTCCAAAAGCCCGCCTGGATTGTTTCTTAAATCAAGTATCAAACTTTTCATACCTTGTTTTTTAAGTTCTTCAAGTGCTTTTGAGATATCTTTGTAAGAATTACTATTAAACTCAAATAATGCTATATAACCTATTTTGTCCTGCAACATTTTATATTTTATAACCTCAATTTTTATAATATCTCTTGTTATAGTGAAACCAATAGGTTCTTTTACACCTTCACGAGATATTGTGATGTTAACTTTTGTACCGGGTGTACCGCGAAGTCGTTTTACCGCTTCATTAATACTCATTCCATAAGTTGACTCTCCTTCTATTTTTATTATCTTATCATTAGGTAGTATCCCTGCTTTATAGGCAGGCGTTCCGGGAAGTGGTGTAATAACTGTTATCCAATTATCTTGAACTGTTATCCTTATACCTAACCCGCCAAACTGTCCTTCTGTTTCAACCTTGAGTTCTTTATAATCATCCGGCTCTAAAAATTGCGAAAATGGATCTAATGGTTTAAGCATCCCTTTTATTGCAGAATTTAACAACTTTGTTTTGTCAACTTCTTCAACATAATTTTCTTCAGTATACTTCAAAACATCTAAAAGTAAGTTAATCTGTTTGTAAGTCAGATCCTTAGAAGATGAAGTTAAAATTGAAGTACTGAAAAATAATATAAGAATTATTGTTTTTATTTTTTTCATTTTTTTCTCCATATTTCACTAAAATTTTTACAAAATCTACTTGAAGAAATTATTGTTTCAATATTTTTTATTGTGTCTTTTAAATCATCGTTTATCAAAATATAATCGTAATACTTTATATATTTCAACTCTTTCTCTATGTTTTTTAACCTCGTTTTTATCTCAGCTAAATCTTCTCTCTTCCGTTTAATAATTCTTTCTTTTAAAACTTCTAAAGATGGTGGCAAAATAAAAATACATAAAGATTCTGGATGTTGTTTTTTTATATTTTTTCCACCTTGAACATCAATCTCTAACAAAATATCTTTACCTGCTTTTATTGTTTCAACTAAATTTTTTTTAGGAGTCCCATAATAATTATTATAAACCTTTGCCCATTCAACAAATTTTTTTTGTCTTACCATCTTCAAAAACTCTTTTTCTGAAACAAAAAAATAATCCTTTCCGTTTACTTCGCCAATTTTTTTAGGACGGGTAGTATAAGAAATAGAAAAAACAATGTTTTTATTTCTTCTAATAAGTTCTTTACATATCGTTGTCTTTCCACAACCAGAAGGTCCTGATATTACTATTATTTTCCCTTTTTTAAGATTTTTTTTGTATTGTTCAATATATTTTTGTAAAAGATTCATATTAGTTGATAGTTAATAGTTCATCCCGCAATTTGCGGGATAGTTGATAGTTAATAGTTAACATATTCACACATACACACATCCACACATTTACAGATATTTCTCTTTAAACTCGGGACGAATTCGTTTGAGTTCTTCCTTAGGAAACATTTTTAACAAAGACCAACCTATATCTAATGTTGTAAATATATCTCTGTTTTCATCTTTCCTCTGTTTTAAAAACTTTTGTTCAAATTCAGAAATAAATTTCAAATAGATCTTATCTATCTCATCTAATGCTGCTTCTCCTAAAACCACAACTAATTCTTCAACTTCTTTTCCTCTCGCATAACAAGCAAATAACTGGTTAGCCCAATCAGGATGGTCTTGGCGGGTTCTATCTTTACCTATCCCTTTATCTCTTAATCTTGACAGAGATGCCATAATATCAATTGGTGGATAAATCCCTTTTCTGTATAAATCACGAAATAGAACAATCTGTCCCTCAGTAATATATCCTGTGAGGTCAGGAATTGGATGGGATTTGTCATCTTCAGGCATAGTTAAAACTGGCATAAGTGTAATTGAACCTTTTTTACCTTTTATCCTTCCTGCTCTTTCATACAATGTTGCTAAGTCTGTATAAAGATATCCAGGATATCCCCTTCTACCAGGAACTTCTTTCCTTGCAGCAGATATCTCTCTTAATGCCTCGGCATAGTTTGTCATATCTGTTAAAATAACTAAAACATGCATATCTAAATCAAATGCTAAATATTCTGCACAGGTGAGTGCTAAACGAGGTGTTGCAATACGTTCTATTGCAGGATCGTCAGCTAAGTTTATAAACAAAACTGATTTTGAAAGGGCTCCCGTTTTTCTAAACTCAGAAATAAAGAAGTCTGCTTCTTCAAAAGTTATACCCATCGCAGCAAAAACTACAGCAAACTCTTCTGATTCATCAGAAGTTTCTGATTTCAAAACCGTTGCTTGTCTTGCAATCTGAACTGCAAGCGTGTTGTGTGGTAAACCTGAACCAGAAAATATAGGAAGTTTTTGTCCTCTGACAAGTGTGTTAAGTCCGTCAATCGCAGAAATTCCTGTTTGGATAAACTCTCTTGGATATGCACGAGAGTAAGGATTTATTGGTGCGCCATTTATATCAAGATGTTTTTCAGCAACAATCTCAGGACCGTTATCAATAGGTCTTCCTAAACCGTCAAATATACGACCTAAAATTGTTCTTGCAACAGGTAATGTAACCTGTTTATTTAAAAATCTTACTCTTGTGCTACCTATGTTTATACCCCTACTTTCTTCAAACAACTGTATTAAAGCTGTATCTTCTTCAATCTCTAAAACTCTACCAAGTTTATGCTCACCATTTGAAAGGATTATCTCCACAAGTTCTTCATACTTTGCACCACGAGCACCTTCTACTAATATTAAAGGACCTGCAACTGATTTTATAAGTTTTGTTTCAAGTGTCATATTCTTATTCAGAGTAAATTTTAATATAAACTGGTGGTTTTAAAACCACATCCAAATTTTTAATCTTTTTTAAAGCTTGAATTAAACTTTTCTCTTTTGTTTTATGTGTAAGTAATATTATAGGCACTCCTCTGCGAAATTTTAATAAGGGTTCTTTTTGGTAAACTGAAGCAATAGAGACGTTGTATCTTCCTAATACATTTGCAATCTTTGCTAAAACACCTGCACGGTCAACAGTAATAAATCTTAAATAAAAATAACCTTCTGTGTCTTTAACATCAATAATATTTAACTTTTTAGGATTGTATTCAACATACTGTGTCCTACCACCAGCTGCACTCACTATATCTTTCGCGATACAAATGATATCTGACATAACAGCAGAGGCAGCAGGGAAACCTCCAGCACCTTTACCTACAAAGATTATTCTACCACAATGATCTCCCTCTATAGAGATACCGTTATATTCATTATTAATATTAGCAAAAAGAGATTTTTGTGGAACTAAAAACTTTCTTACTTCAAAAAAGTAATTGTTATTTCTAACCTCACTATGTCCTAAAAGTTTTATTTTATAACCAAAACTTTCTGCAAATATTATATCTTGCAATTCAATATCTTCAATTCCCTCAATATAAATATCTTTAAGTTTCACCCATGAAAAATATGCTAAAGAACTTAAAATACTGAGCTTACATGCGGTATCATATCCTGAGATATCATATGAAACATCTTTCTCTGCAATACCTAAATTTTGTATTCTCTTCAATGCCGCCTCAAAACTAATTTTATATTGGGTCATTAAAGAAAGAATATAATTTGTTGTTCCGTTAAGGATACCTGTTATACTCAAAACTCTATTACCTGCAAGTCCTTCATTTAAAGATTGTATCACAGGAATGCCAGCAGCTACAGCTGCTTCAAAATAAACTGTTTTATTATATTTATTAGCTAAAGAGAAAATCTTATCCCAATATTCTGAAAGAACAGCTTTGTTTGCCGTAACAATGTGTTTTCCATGTTTTATACTTTCAGTGATTATTTCATACGCAGGATGAATCCCTCCAATTAATTCTACCACGATATCTATCTCGGGATCCTTTAATATCTCACGATAATCAGTTGTGAACTTTGCGTCAATTAAAACATTCTTCTGTTTACTCTCATCTTTATCACAAACAATTTTAAACTCTATATCACAACCTGATTTTTGTTCTATAATTTTTTTATTTTTTTGATAAAGTTTTAAAAGTGATGCACCTACACTACCTAAACCTATAAGTCCTACTTTTATTGTTTTCATAACTTTTTTCTTTTTTTAACTCAACTCCTAATTCTCTAAAAACTTTCTCAAACCTCAAGGCTGCGTCGTGAAACCTATTATTCGCTGTAACCAATGCTAATCTTATATATCCTTCTCCATTAGAACCAAATCCAACTCCTGGAGCTACTGCAACACCTGTCTCAACCAACAGCTTCTCTGCAAACTTTAGTGAACCTAATTGTTTTGTTATCTCTTCCGGTAATTTACACCAAAGATACATTGTCGCTTTAGGAACATCTACCTCCCAACCAATCTTTTTAAATTCTTTAATTGTTAAATCACGACGATGTTGATAAATTTTTCTTACTTCTTCAACAATTCTTTCATAATCCAACAAAGCTTTTACTGCTGCAAGTTGAATAAAAGTTGATACACCATAGTCAATAAAAGATTTAAATTTTTCTAAATACCCAACAATTTTTTCATTACCTACTACAAACCCTACACGCCATCCTGCCATTGAAAATGTCTTTGAGAAACTATGGAATTCTACTGCAACATCTTTTGCTCCTTCAAATTGCAAAATAGATGGTGCTATATATCCATCAAATGTTACCTCAGAATAAGCATTGTCATAACATAAAATCAAATTGTTCTTTTTTGCAAATCTTATCGCTTCTTTAAAAAAACTTTCGTCTTCAACAACAGCAGTTGTAGGATTGTTTGGATAATTTAAAAAAATAATCTTTGCTTTTTTAAGTATTTTTTGTGGTATCTTAGAAAAATCTGGTAAATACTTATCTTCAGGATTAACTTTAAACAAATATGGTTTTCCACCAGCTAAAATTGTTGCGTTGTAATATACAGGATAAGCAGGGTCTGGAACTATAGTATAATCTCCAGGATTAAGCATTGCCATACATAAATGTGCAACACCTTCTTTTGAACCAATAAGAGATAAAACCTCTTTATCAGGATTTAATCTTATCCCAAAACGTTTAAAAAACCATTCTGCTACAACATTTCTAAACTTAGGCATACCTTTTGCTTGAGGATATCTGTGTGTTCTTGGATGTTCTCTAACAGTTTCACACAAACGTTCAACAATTGCAGCATCTGTTGGTAAATCAGGATTTCCCATTGAGAGGTCTATAACATCTAAGTTTTTCTGATACGCTTCAAGTTTAAGTTTATGAATTCTTGAGAAAAGATAAGGAGGAAGTTGTTCAAGTTTTTCAGAAGGTTTAAATTCATTCATAATTTTTAGTTTCTTAACTAATAACTCCGAACTAATATTTCACTCGTTTACATACTTTCTTATCCAATCTGTTGGTCTAAACGAAATCTTTTTTCTTTCAGGAATTGGAACCACTTCTCCAGTTTTTGGATTTCTACCAATTTTAGGTTTTGTAAGTTTTGCTTTAAACTGCCCCAAACCTGATATAGTTATAACTTCGCCATTTTTCAATGCCTCAGCAAGAACTTTCACAAACTCACGAAGGACCTTCTGTACAAAAAGTGGACTTTGTTGGGTATTTCTTGCAATTCTTTCAACTAAAACTTTTCTTTTCATCAAAATCTCCTTATTAGTTCATAGTTAATCCCGCAACTTGCGGGATAGTTAATAGTTCATAGTTAAAAAAAATCAAAATACTACACAAATCCTTTAATGTCTGTTTATTAATCCTAAAACAAAATTATCTCTTTGTCCACTGGAAACTTTTTCTTGCTTTTGGTTTGCCAGGTTTTTTTCTTTCAACCATTCTCGGATCGCGTTTCAACATACGATGGTTTTTTAATACGGGTCTTAAATTAGGGTCATATTCAACAAGAGCTCTTGCAATCGCAAGTTTTATAGCACCTGCTTGACCTGTTATTCCTCCGCCATCAACCTCTATCTCAAATCCAATTTTATTCTTTAAATTAGTCACTAATAATGGTGATATTGCATTATGCTTTTGCAAAATATTATTACCAAAATATTCATCAATTGACTTACCATTGACAACTATATCAGTTGTATCAATTTTTAGTTTTGCTACTGCAACCGATGTCTTTCTTCTTCCTACTGCAGAAATTAATTTTGTATCTGTTTTTAAATTCTCCATTTTAGCCTCCTAAAACTAAATTTTCAATTCTATTATTTGTTGATTAAGATTCACCTTATCATCTTTATAAACTTTTAATCTTTTAATCATCTTTGCTCTAAGTTTATTCTTTGGTAACATTCCTTTTACTGCTTCTTTAAGGATAAAATCTGCTTTCTCAGGAAAAATTTTTTCATATGGGATGTATTTATCTCCACCAAGATAACCCGAATGTCTGAAAAGGATTTTTTGTTTTAACTTTTTACCCGTAAGGACAACCTTTGAAGCATTCTTCACAACAACAAAATCACCACAATCTTTATCAGGAGAGTATATTGGTTTGTGTTTCCCAATTAACAGTTTTGCAATTTGCGAAGATAATCTTCCCAAAGGTTTACCTGTAGCATCTATTAAATACCATTTTCTTTCCACTTTGTAGTTAAACTTTGTACACTTAGCAATAGTTGTTGATATTTTCATCTTTTTCTCCTTAAATTAGTTGATAGTCAATCCCGCAAGTTGCGGGATAGTTAATAGTCAATAGTTAATAGTTCATAGAAATTATATCTGGGGAACTATTGGCTTTGAACTTAATTGAGGATTATTACTACAACAAAAAAATTCAGTTGTCAATAATTTTAAAAAAGTAATTTACCTAAAAAAAGAAACTATTGTATCTCCATAACTTTCCTCTCTAAAACAAGTAAATTTATCTGTTTCAACAACTTCTTTCTTACTATGCTGAACAACCAAAATCCCATTTTTGTTTAACAAACTACTATTTGAAATTATTTCAATTGTAGGAGAAGATAAATTAAGTAAGTTATATTCTTTTTCAAAATAAGGAGCACCAACAAAAATTATGTCAATATCTTCTCTTTTAAATTTTTCATATAAAATTTTCTTTATTTTTTCAACCCAAAACAAATCTTTTAACACATCCGCCTTGATAATATAACATCTATCTTGACAATTCAAACTTATTATATTTTGAGATAAAACTCTAAGACATCTTTTATCTTTTTCAACAAAAAAACAAAACTTTGCTCCACGAGAAAGTGCCTCAATCCCAACAGCACCACTTCCTGCATAAAGGTCTAAGAATAAACAATCTTCTAAATATGGGGTTAAGATATCGAAAATTGACTTTTTAATTTGTGCAAGAATGGGCCTTATATTCTTTGGTGCTTTTAATATTCTACCTTTAAACTCGCCTGAAATTATTTTTATCATTTTTCATCCAACTTATTGAAAAAATTTGAGAATTTTTATATAATTTTGTTACTTCAAAATCAACTTTTCTTTTATACAACTTTCGATAATCTTTCACAAAACTTCTTTTAAAAGGTGGTGATAGCATGAAAATATTAGGTATTCTTGGCTCTCCACATAAAAATGGTGGCTCAGCACAACTTTTACACGCAGCAATGAAAGCTGCTTACTTAGAAGGGTGTGAAACTGAAATAATGTGTGTATATGATGGAGAGATAAAAAGTTGTATTGGTTGTATAAATGACGGTGAGCCAAATTGCAGATTTCCCTGCATATTTGATGACTTTGGAAAAATACTACTTGAAAAAATATATCACTCTGATGGTATCATTTTTGCAACTCCTACATATTGGTTTACCATTTCCTCTCCATTAAAAGCATTAATTGAAAGAATAACCTCGTTAGAACATATGATAACATATGGAGAACAAAGTTATGTAGAAAACAAAGTTGTTTCTGCAATAGCTGTTGGTGCAGATGGTGGAGTGGTTTCAACTATATCATATATTTTAACAGTTTTTAACGGTATGGGAGCAATAATTCCACACATGGGCAAAGGCATACTCACACCAAGCAAAAAAGCTATGTATGATGATAAAGCCTTAATGGATGCTATAAATGTTGGAAGGCTCACAGCAAAAACTGTGAAATTAATAAAAGGGTATAAAGAGACAATAAAGTATGAATATGACAAAAACCTTCTTGAAGAAATAAGAAAAGAACTTATTAAAATTCTTATACTCTAAACTTTAAAATCAACTTTTCCAATCAATTGCTAAAACAACAGGTTTTATTAAAGTTTTTTCAAAAATAAAACAAACAAGATATTTATCTATAATATCATCCAATAATTCTGGCTCTTTATATACCGGAATCAATATTGAAATAAAATTTCTGTTTTTCATTTTTTTGTTAGATAGCAAAAAAGGTAATATGAAAATACGGAAATTTATTTCTTCTATCGTAGTTCAAATAATTTCGGTGTATAAAAAGAAATAGAAAATTCTTTAATCCGTTTTTCTGCTAATCTTACATATTTTTCA
>Ga0308394_1000363_pt1 | contig 25218 bp, 15 predicted proteins | sample Hotspr2Sampleme2_FD_202366 | JGI IMG/M metagenome (GOLD analysis project Ga0308394, IMG submission 202366) | Hot spring phototrophic mat microbial communities from Mushroom Spring, Yellowstone National Park, Wyoming, United States - 20050701_me2 ...
GTGAAAGGGACGTATGTCCTGTCTGTTTATCTCGCCACGACCATGAGCCCTTCCATCCTCATAGATAGAAATCGCCTATGAACAAAGCTGAGAAGACGGCCCTTATTCAAGAAGTCGCCCAGGAGCTGAAAACGCATAAAGGCTTTTACCTCCTTAACCTGGAAGGTCTTGATGCTGCTGAGACGATAGCTTTTCGGCGAGCCTGCTATGAGAAGGGGCTCCGGGTGCGCGTGGTGAAAAATACGCTTCTTTTGAAGGCGCTTGAGATGGCAGATATGGCTGCGCGCCACGAGCTGACAGCCGCCTTGAAACTGCAAACAGCGATTATTTTTACTTCTGAGAATCCTAAGGTTCCTGCGCAGGTTTTGCAGGATTTTCGGCAGAAAAATAAGAAAGAGAAGCCATTCTTCAAGGCGGCTTATGTAGAAGAGTCGGTCTTTTTAGGGGAGGAGCAGTTGGAGGCGCTGACTCGCCTCAAGACCAAAGAAGAGCTTCTTGGCGAGCTGATTGGACGCTTGCAAGCGCCTATCCAGAATGTGGTGGCCATGCTCCAGGGGGCGGGCCAGACGATTGCGGGCGTTCTCAAAACCTTATCCGAAAGAAACTCATAAAAACCTAAAAACATATGGCAGACCTGAAAGCCCTTGCGGAAACACTGGTGAATCTCACCGTAAAAGAAGTCAACGAACTGGCGCTTATTCTTGAGAATGAGTATGGCATCAAGCCGGCGGCAGCAGCCCCAGTGATGGTGGCGGCTGGTCCGGCAGCTGCGGCGTCCGCAGAACCCCAAGCGCCCGCTAAGACGGAGTTTGATGTCATCCTGAAGGCCCCGGGTGAAAAGAAATTAGATGTAGTCAAAGTGGTGAAAAATATCACTGGGCTGGGCCTCAAAGAAGCGAAGGAGCTCGTGGATAAAGCCCCTCAACCTATCAAAGAAAAAATCTCCAAGGAAGAAGCAGAGGCTATTCGTCAGCAGCTGGCAGACTTAGGCGCCGAGGTCGAAGTCAAATAAGTGCGTCCTCGCCTCGCCAGACTTTCACAGCCAACATCTGCCCCGTTTCTTAGCGGGGTGGATGTGGCTTTTTGTTATGATACAGAACAACAATCCTATGCGAAGTGAACGGGTTCGCTTTGGTGTGCATCGCCCGGCCATAACGGTGCCGGACCTGCTATCTATTCAGTTACACTCATTTCGGGCGTTTATGGACCTCAGTACACCGCCCGAAAAGCAAGAAAAAGAGTGGCTGTACCGGGTCTTCAAAGAAAACTTTCCGGTACGCGACTCTAAGGAAGAATATGAGATGGACTTTCGGGGTTATCTGCTCGATCCGCCCCGCTACACCCCCGAAGAGTGCAAGGAGCGCGGCCTGACCTATGGGGTTCAGCTCAAAGCCCGATTTGCCCTCTACCCCCTTGAAGCTGACAATGAGGTCTTCAAACCGAAGGAAGAATGGGTCTATTTAGGGACGGTGCCCTACATGACGCCCCAGGGGACGTTTATTGTCAGTGGGGTGGAGCGGGTCGTTATTAACCAGCTTCACCGGTCGCCGGGGATTCTGTTTTCGGCGGCACAGCGGGCCGGCACCTCTGAAAAGACTTATGGGGCTAAGATTATCCCGACGCGGGGGACGTGGATTGAGCTGGCTACGGACGCCACGGGCTATACGCGTGTGTACTTAGACCGCAAAAAAGCCCTGCCGGTTACGCTCCTTTTGCGCGCCATGGGTCATGGCAGTGACGCCGAGCTTGTCCAGCTTTTTGGCATCGCCGAGGAAGTGCCCCTCAAGCTCGGCTCTATCAAGTCGTTCCTGCCTTATGTAGGGCGAAGGCTCGCCACCCGCATCGTGGCCGCCCACCAAGAGGAGCTTGTGGACCCCGAAACCGGTGAAATGACGGCTGTTCAGCGCTTCCAGCAGTTCTTTGATGTAGGTCACGTCCTTTCCGAAGAAGACTGGAATACCCTGAGCGAACTGCGGATTGACCGCCTCTACCTCATCAAGCCCGAATACGAAGACGAGCGGCATATCATCCTGGCTACGCTCCGCAAGGACCCTTCTTACTCCGTTACGACGGCCTGCCAGGAAATCTATAAACTCTTGCGTGGCACCGAAGGCCAGACCGACCCCGAAACCGCCCGCCAATACGTGGAAAAGCAAATCCTCTCCGACAAACGATACGACTTAGGCGAAGTCGGACGCTATCAGCTCAATCGCAAACTTTACGGCGAGCAGCGCTTTACGGACCGTCTGCTCCGGGTAGAAGACCTCGTCGCTATCATTACGCGGCTTCACCTGCTCATGCAAGGCAAAGTAGAACCTGACGAGGAGGACCACCTGAGCCATCGCCGCATCCGCACCGTGGGCGAACACATGTACCAGCAGTTTAGCGTCGGCCTCTCCCGCTTAGCCAAAGGCGTCCGTGAAAAAATGAGCACCATGGAGTCCGAGGACTTCAAGCCGAGCGATGTCATTAACCACAAGGCCTTCCTCAGTGCGATTAACCAGTTCTTTGCCCGGGGGCAGCTCAGTCAGCTGGTAGACCAGACGAACCCCCTTTCCGAACTTGCGCACAAGCGGCGCATCTCGGCTATTGGCCCAGGCGGTCTTTCCCGCGAGCGGGCCGGCTTCGAAGCGCGGGATGTGCACTTCTCGCACTACGGCCGCATCTGCCCTATTGAGACCCCGGAAGGCGCCAACATCGGCCTTATCAACTCCCTCGCTATTTACGCCCGCATCAACGAGCTCGGCTTCCTGGAAACCCCCTACCATCCCGTCACGGATGGCAAGCCAAACTTTGACCAGGTCCTTTATCTCACGGCCGACCAAGAGGAAAAATACCCCGTGGCGCCCCTGGCGTTCTTTTTGAATGGGCACACCCCACCCGAAATGCAGGTGCGTTATGAAGGCGAATACCCCGAAGTGCCCCTTCGTGAAGTGCGGTTTGCTGATGTGGCGACAGACCAAATGCTGGGCCTCTCGGCCTCCCTCATCCCCTTCCTTGAACACGATGACGCTAACCGCGCGCTCATGGGCTCCAACATGCAGCGCCAGGCTGTCCCGCTCCTGCGCCCAGAAGCCCCCATCGTCGGCACCGGCATAGAAAAATACGTCGCCCAACACTCGCGGGTCCTCCTCTATGCACAGTACCCCGGCACCGTGGAATATGTCGATGCGACGCAGATTCGCATCCGGTATGAACGCCCACCCGAAGAGGCGCTCGTGAGCTTTGAGGAGGATGTGGTTACTTACGAAATCCCAAAATTCCGACGCACCAACGAAAATACCTGCATCAACCTCCGTCCTATTGTCCGTCGGGGGCAGCGGGTAGAAGCCGGTGACCCACTGGTAGAAGGCTTCTCCATCGAAAACGGTGAGCTGGCGCTGGGGAAAAACCTCCTCGTGGCGTTTATGCCCTGGCAGGGGTACAACTTCGAAGACGCTATCGTCATCTCTCAGCGGCTCGTACAGGATGACGTGCTCACCTCTATTACCATTGATGAGTTTGAAGTAGAAGCCCGAGAGACCAAAGCAGGCCCGGAAGAACTTACCCGGGAGCTCCCCAATGAATCCGCTGAACGGGTCAAGTGGCTGGACGAAGAGGGCATCGTCATGGTAGGTACCGAGGTGCGGGAAGGCGATATCCTCGTTGGAAAAGTTACCCCGAAAGGCCAAACCGCCGACCTCACCCCAGAAGAAAAACTCCTACGCCAGATCTTCGGCGAACGCAGCACAGACGTCAAAAGCACCTCTCTCCTCATGCCCCCAGCCACCCATGGTTATGTCATCGGCACCCGCCTGTACAGAAAAGACCGTAAAATCAGAGACTTAGCCCAGCGCCAACAAAAAGAAAAAGAACTGGAAGCGGAGTTTGAACGTAAGGTCCTCGCCTTGCGTACTCGCATGTATGAAAAGCTCTCTAAACTTCTCGAAGGCAAAAAGCTCGTCTCTGTAAAAGATCGCCACAACCAGGAGCTCCTGCCCGCCTCCAAAAAAGTCACCAGCCGCTGGCTCTCCACCCTCAAGTACGAGGAGCTCAACCCCACCGGCTGGACAGACGACCCCCATACCAACCTCCTGATTGAGCGGCTCTTCCAGAACTACATGGCCCTGTACAGCCGGTACGACGCGGACCTCAAGCGAGAAAAGCACTACCTCACTTCCGGGGATGAATTAGCCAATGGTGTGCTCAAAATGGCCAAAGTCTACGTAGCCACTAAGCGCAAAATCAAAGTCGGCGACAAGCTCGCCGGCCGTCACGGCAATAAAGGCGTGATCGCCAAAGTCGCCGCCGTGGAGGATATGCCCTACTTAGAGGACGGAACGCCCGTGGATATCGTTCTCAACCCGCTGGGTGTGCCTTCCCGGATGAATATCGGGCAAATCTTCGAGGCGATACTCGGCTGGGCGGGCTATAAGCTGGGTAAGCGGTACGAAGCGCCACCATTTGCTGGGGCGTCTTATGAGCAGGTCAATGCCGAACTGGAAAAGGCCGGCCTCCCCAGAGACGGGCGGGTCTATCTTTACAACGGCTTGACTGGCGAACGTTTTGATCAGCCGGTTACGGTGGGGGTGATCTATATGCTCAAACTGGACCACATGGTGGATGACAAGATGCACGCCCGTTCGGTGGGGCCGTATGGGGTGGTTACTTCGCAGCCGCTGGGTGGCAAAGCGCACTTTGGAGGCCAGCGCTTCGGCGAAATGGAAGTCTGGGCTCTGGAAGCCTTCGGCGCCGCCAACCTCCTCCAAGAAATGCTTACCATCAAGTCGGACGATGTGGATGGTCGCATGAAGGCTCACGAGGCCATCATCCGCGGCGAGAACATCTCCTACTTTGGCGTGCCAGACTCCTTCCAGGTTCTCGTAAATGAACTGCGCGGCCTCGCCATAGATGTCCTCTTTGACTAAACTAACCTGCCAATAATCCTATGGAAAAAACTACAACAGCCAGCAAGCACACGGTTATCACCATTCCGACGCCGATTCGGCGGATAACTTTGCGGTTAGCCTCAGCGGACCGCATCTTAGAGTGGAGCCGGGGCGAAGTCAAACGTCCCGAAACGATTGACTATAAAACCCACAAACCCGAGCCCTTGGGGCTTTTCTGTGAGCAGATATTTGGGCCGGTACGAGACTATGAGTGCGCCTGCGGCAAATACAAAGGCGCCCGCTATAAGGGCCTCCGATGCGACCGCTGCAATGTAGAGGTTATCGAAAAGAAATGGCGCCGCGTGCGGATGGGCCATGTCGCCCTGCAGGTGCCCGTCGTACATCCCTGGTACTTCCGCCATGTGCCGCCTAAACTGGGCCTTCTTTTAGGCTACACGGCAAAAAATATGGAAAAGGTAGTCTACTATGACATGAATGTGGTGATAGAACCAGGGGATGCCGTGCGTATCAAAAAAGATTTGGAAGTTGGCTCTTTGCTCACAGCGGAAGAGTATCGCGCGCTTCGTCGCAAGCTGGAAGATGAAGCCCAGCGAGACCCCAGCGTTCGGCCAGATAGCTTAGTGGTGAAAATGGGCGGCGAAGCCCTGGAAGAAGTGCTACGAAAACTGGACTTGGACCAGCTGGCCCAGGATCTGCGGGTACGGATACTCAATGAAGCCTCCCAGCAGCGGCGGTCTGACCTTCTGCGGCGGCTGAAGGTCGTGGAGGAGTTTCGGGCGGCAAACAAGCGTCTTGAAAACCGGCCCGAATGGATGATCCTACGGGTGATCCCGGTGGTGCCGCCGGAGCTACGGCCCCTTATTCCTTTGCCGGGTGGGCGCTTCACGGTCTCTGACCTCAATAACCTCTATCGTACGCTCATTCAGCGCAATAACCGCCTGCGCCGCATGATGGAAAACCGCGTCCCGGAGATCCTGCTCAATAACGAGCGGCGCATGCTTCAGGAGGCGGTGGATGCGCTCATGGACAGCTCCCGCAAACGCAATCAGACCCGTGCTGCCGCGGAGAGCGCTTCGGGCCGTCTCTACCGCTCCCTCAGCGATAACATTCGGGGCAAACAAGGCCGCTTCCGGCAAAACCTCCTGGGTAAGCGGGTAGACTACTCCGGCCGCTCCGTCATCGTGGTCGGTCCCCACTTGCGCCTGCATGAATGCGGCCTCCCCAAGGACATGGCCGTAGAGCTCTTTAAGCCCTTCATCATTCGAGACCTCATGGCCCAGCGCATCGTCCGCACCGAAAAGAGCGGCCGCCGCCTCGTAGAACGTAAAGATCCCCGTATCTGGCCTATCCTGGAAAATATCCTCAAAGGTCATCCAGTCCTTTTGAACCGCGCGCCGACTTTGCACCGGCTCGGCATCCAGGCCTTCCAGCCTAAGCTCGTGGAAGGAAAGGCTATCCAACTGCACCCCCTTGTTTGCACAGGGTACAACGCCGACTTTGATGGCGACCAGATGGCGGTCCATGTGCCGCTCAGTCAGCCCGCCATCGTGGAGGCGATGATCCTGATGCTTTCCAGCCACAACATCCTCCATCCAGCAAATGGCGCCCCCATTGCAGTCCCCTCGCAGGACATGGTTTTGGGGCTGTACTATCTCACTAAGGAGCTGCCGGGCGCCAAAGGCGAAGGCGCTATGTTCGGTAGCCCGAGCGAAGCGCTCCAGGCCTACGAGGCTGGTAAGCTCGCCATGCACGCCCGGGTGACCGTCCGCCTCCCCTCCGGCGAAAAGATCATCACCACCATCGGGCGGATTCTCTTCAATCAGACCTTGCCGCCGAGCATGCCGTTTGTGAACCAGCTGCTCACTAAAAATGCCATCCGAGATGTGATCATGGAGGTTTTTCGGCGAACGAACCATCGGGTAACCGCCGAATTTCTCGATCGCATTAAAGAGCTGGGCTTCCAGGCTGCCTTCCGCAGTGGGGCCTCCTTCACGCTACACGATGTCATCGAGCCTTCTAATAAGCAGGCGCTTATCCAGAAGGCCTTGGAGGAGCGGGAGCAGATTCGGGAGGAGTACCGCATGGGGCTGATTAGCGATAGTGAGCGCTATAACAAAGTCATTGACCTCTGGACGAAGACGTCTAATGAGATCTCGGACCAGCTGATTCGGGAGCTTTCGCAGCACCAGAGTGGGTTCAATCCCATCTACATGATGATGCACTCGGGGGCGCGGGGTTCGCGGGAGCAGGTGCGGCAGCTCTGTGCGCTGCGGGGGCTGATGAATAAGCCCCAGCGGCGGCTCGGGGCCCGGGAAATCATTGAGACGCCGATCCTGTCCAGCCTTCGGGATGGGCTCAATGTGATTGAGTACTTCATTTCCACGCACGGAGCCCGAAAGGGCCTGGCGGACACGGCGCTCAAAACTGCCGATGCGGGCTACCTCACCCGCAAGCTCGTGGATGTAGCGCAGGATGTGGTAATTACAGAGGAGGACTGCGGGACGATGCGGGGGCTCCGCCTCACCCCCCTCTACGACGAAAACGAAGAGCTGGTGGAATCGCTCGCAAGTCGTATCGCCGGTCGCTTCTCGCTCAATGATATCTACCATCCCGCTACGGGAGAAAAGCTCGTGGGCGCCAGCCAGGAGATCACCGATGACATCGCCAAGGCCATAGAGGCGGCGGGGATTGAAGCGGTGGTGGTGCGCTCCCCCATCACCTGTGAGGCGGAGCGGGGTATCTGTCAGAAATGCTACGGGCGACACCTCGCTATCGGCCGCCTCGTGGAAATCGGCGAAGCCGTAGGCGTCATTGCCGCCCAATCCATCGGCGAGCCCGGCACCCAGCTTACCATGCGAACCTTCCACACGGGGGGGACAGCCCAGCGCATCACCGGCCAGAATAGCATCAAAGCCAAACACGAGGGCGTCCTGGAATTCACCGACAACCTCCAGACCCTTGTGCGAACCTACCGAGGCGCTGAAGAGGTGGTGGTCATTAGCCGCACGACCGAGGTCTTTATCAAGCACCCGCAAACCGGTCATATCCTCCAGCGAGCGGATGTGCCGTATGCCTCTATTCTCCACGCAAAACCGGGGGATTTCGTGCAAAAAGGCCAGGAAATCTGCTCTTGGGACCCCTATGCGCGGCATATTTTGAGCACGCAGCCGGGCCGGGTGAAGTGGGTAGACCTTATAGAAAATGAAACTTATCGGCGGGAACGGATCGAAGAGGCCCAGCAGGATGAGTACATCGTGATTGAGTCGTCCAATCGGTTCTTGTCGCCGGCGATACAGATTTTGAATGATTATGATGAGCCGGTGGAGACGTATACGCTGCCGGTTGGGGCACGGATTGGCGTGGCGGATGGGAAGACGGTACAGGCAGGTCATATCTTAGCACGGACCCCGGTGCAGGCGGCTCGAACGGCCGACATCACAGGCGGTTTGCCACGGGTTACGGAGCTCTTTGAGGCCCGCTCGCCTAATGCCGCTGCCGTCCTGGCCGAGATTGACGGTATCGTGAAGATAGGTCGTCGCCGCTCGAATAACCACGAGATTGAGATAGAGTCGCCGGATGGCCGCATGCGCGTTCTACATAAAGTCCCTACTACGCGCCTACTTTTGGTGCAGACGGGCGATAAAGTCCGGGCAGGGCAGCCTTTGTGTGATGGGCCCATCAGTCCACATGATATCCTGCGTATCCTGGGTATAACCGCCGTCGCCGAGTACCTCCTGCGCAATATCCAGCTCATTTATGCTCCCCAAGGTGTCAAAATCAGCACAAAACACTTAGAAATCATCCTACGCCAGATGATGCAGAAGGTTCGCATCGTAGACTCTGGCGATACGATCTTTTTGCAGGATGAGGCGGTAGATAAAGTAGAGCTTCAGCAGGAAAATGCCCTCCTCTCTGGGCGATATATTGTAACAGACCCGGGCGATCAAGAAAACCTGCAGGTCGGGGCGCTCTTGACGCCGTATCAGCTTACTTATTACAATGAGACGCTGAAGGCGGCTGGCAAGCGCCCGATTGAAGCGCGACCAGCTCGACCGGCGACAGCTGAGCCGATTCTGTTGGGGATTTCCCGGGCGGCGTCCACGACGCGTAGCTGGCTCTCGTCGGCCTCCTTCCAGGAGACGGTGCGGGTGCTTATTGACGCGGTCGTTGAAGCTAAAACGGATGAGCTCGTTGGGCTGAAAGAAAATGTTATCACGGGGCAGAAAATCCCGGCTGGGACGGGGTATTTGGAGCGCTATCGCGACCAGGTTCCGAAGATGCCCATTCTCGTGCCGGAAGCGGTGGAAGCTACCAGAGCCTCTGTGGCCGAAGCGAGTACCGCCCCCAAAAAAGCCTCAGCCCGCACGCGCCGCACCTCCTCTAAGAAAGCCTCTTCCTGATGACGATCGGCGAGGTAGTCGCTTTTTTGGATGGCTGGGCACCCCCCGCATGGGCCGAATCCTACGATAATGTAGGCCTCTTGTGGGGGGATGCCCGGGCGTCCGTGCGAGGCGTCCTCACTACCCTGGACCTCACGCCAGCAGTCCACCAAGAAGCCCGCGAAGTCGGCGCAAACTTGATTCTCGTGCATCACCCCATCTGGTTTGGAAATCGCACGCGACTGGATCATGGGAGCTATGCGGACCGGCTGATCTATCAGCTTATTCGGGACGATATAGCTGTGTATGCGGCCCATACGAACGCCGATCAGGCGCGAGATGGCGTGAGCTATGCCCTATGTGAGGTGCTGGGGCTACGGCCGCTTGGCTTTCTTAAGGCGGTTTCAGACCAGCACGGGATGGGCTATATCGGCGAATGGCAGACGGAGATGCCGGTGGGGCATTTCTGGGCCCATGTGCGGCAGCGGCTGGAGGTGCCGGTAGTGCGGCATAGCCGGGGGCGCTCGGCCGGGGTGCGTCGGGTGGCGGTATGTGGGGGAGCTGGCAGCTTCCTCCTGCCAGAAGCTATTCATGCCGGTGTAGAGGCCTTCCTTACGGCGGATATTCCTTATCATCGTTTCTTCGAGGCAGAGGGGCAGGTGTGGCTGGGCGACATAGGGCATTTTGAGTCCGAGCGGTTTATTGCTCGGGTCTTTGCCGAGCGCCTGAAAGCCGCCTTCCCACAACTGCCTGTCTACATCTCTCGCATTCGTACAAATCCTATTCACTACGCTATATGATTACCGTAGAAACCACGGATACAAGGGACAAGCTGGTGCGGCTGATTGAGCTGCAGGTTTATTACAATCGTCTTTACACGCTCTTGCAGCGTGAGGGTGACTTGCCTAACCAAATCCAGGAGTTAGAGTATCAGATTCAGGCGCTCTTGAAGGAAATCGGAGACCGGCGCACGGAAATGCGGCGCATGGAAAACGAAGTCTCCCAGCTTCATGTGAGCAATGATACGCTCCTGGATCACATTCAGAAGTTAGAGAAAAGCCTTTTACAACTCCGTTCGGATGAACATGTTTTTCGTATTGAGACGGAAATCAAGGAAGCGCGGCTGACGATAGAAAAGAATAAGCGAGATATTCGGATTCTATCGCAGAAGATGGAATTTTTACGTAACGAAATAGCGAGTTTAGAGGATAAACTTTCGCAGCTTGAGCAGATGCGGGCTCAGAAGCAGGCCCGGCTGGACGAGATCAAGGCGCAGACGGCCGCTCAGCGCGCAGCGGTGGAAACGCAGATTCGGCAGTTAGAAAAGCAGCTTGCCGAAATGGACCCGCGTCTGTTTCAGCTCTTTGAGCGGCGCATTCGTATTCTCCGCGAAGAGAAAGCCCTGGTTCCGGTCGTAGAGGTATATACCGATAAAAATGAAAAGCGTGTAGCATGTGGGGGATGTTATACACTTCTATCCAGGCAGTTAGAGTGGGAGATTGGCAATCGTAGTAATATTTACCTGTGCGAGAGCTGTGGTCGTTTTATTGTAGATGCAGGTCTTTTTGAGGAGGTGGCTGCTCGTTTGCCTTAGTGTGGGGTGGGGGCAGCGGGCGAGTTTTTTATATGCGCTGTGGGATTTAGACTTTGAGGCAGCGGAGCGGGAGGCGCTTTTAGAGTGGAATGCGTCTTATCAGACGTGGGACCAGCATCGGATTGCCTTTTTTCGGGCAGTTTTTCCAGTGAGTCGGGCGGAGCGGGAAGCTTTTTGGAATCACACGGCGCTGACGGAAAGGCTATTTGAACGTCAGATTGCGCCGACTTTGCCGGAGCTGACAGCGGATATGTATCTACAACGGGCGGTGGTGCATGTGCTGGAGCGATCGTGGACGGCAGCGGCAGCCGATGCCTGGAAAAGTTGGACGCTCTTGCGGAGAGGTGTCGCTGGCGATCCATTGACTGCTCAGCTTAGGGGCTTGTGGCAGGTCATTTTTGCTTCGCTTCCGCCGCCGTATGATCGGTTTCTACCGGGCCAGCCGCAGGGCCACTATGAGGCAGCGCGCCACCTCCTGCGTCAGGCTGCCGATCCGCAAGCCTACACCGCCCTCGAAGCCTCTCTCCTCTATCTCTCCGTCCTGAAAAACTTTGACACGATGGCCGTACCATGGGTGGATACCTGTCGGATGCGGTTATTTTCTGAAAAGCCGCCGCCCTACCTATGGCAGTTTGCGCTGGCGCTTTTAGCTTGGGACTCGAGCAAGCTCAGCCAGGCGGAGACCCTTCTACTAGAGCTGACGCGGCGCCCACAGATTCAGCGGTTTCCGTATCCTCTCTACTGGCTGGGTAAGTTATATGCTTTTCGGGGGGAGGGGGAGCAGGCCGAGAAGGTGTGGCAGCAGTTTGTGGCGCTTCAGATAGAGCCGCATGGAATAGCTGCGCAGTATGGGTGGCGGGGCCTCGGCGCCTGGATGCGAGGAGACACTACTCTTGCTCGCCGCTACTGGGAGCAGTGCCTTGCTTACGACCCCCTGTGGGATGAGGATAGTTGGCTACAAAGTCTGGCTCGCCAATGGCTGAAAACGCCGCCTTCCCCCACGGACATAACCCTCTGGCAAGCCCGCCAAGCCATAGAAGTCGCCCAGTACGCCCGCGCCAAGTGCCTCCTGGAAGCGCTGCAAGAAATCCTCGCCCGGCTCAAAAGCGACGAAAAAGCACAGTTCTACTACCTGTATGGCCGACTCTACGAAAAAACCGGCAACTTAGAAGGGGCTAAGTTTGCCTACTACCAAGCTACGCGCCAGGTAACAGCACAAAATGCGTCGGTTCGGGCGTATGCGGCCTATTATCTCGCCCGTCTCTACGAGCGGGAAGGCGACTGGCATAATGCCCGCCTTTACTACACCGAGGCGCAGACTACCGCTCGCGAAATCAAGCGCTATGCTGTCCTTCAAAAGGCCCGCGCGGGCTACTGGCGCATCCAGCACAAGCGCTATCCCGTCCCCGCCGACAAGCCTTCAAAACCCCATTAGGGAGAAATTTTGTTTCTTCGTAGACATGTTTGATAAGCCGGTGCGTCAGTGGCTGCCTCCCACTTTGGGCATAGAAGGCTGGGTCAGCATAGAGCCTTATGTGGAGACGCTAAAAACAATGGAATGTAAAAGTTTTTCTGATTTCCACCGCTGGCTGCAAAGGCTCAATGAGCTGGAGGCTGTCGTCAGTGAGGAAGCCGCCTGGAATTTCATTCACTTCACGCAAAATACCCGAAACGAAGCCAGCAAAGCCGCCTATGAACGTTATATCACGGAGGTGCAGCCTCGTCTGGCCCAGGCACGTTACGAACTCTATAAGCGCTACTGGGAGTCGCCTTGGCGTGCGCTTCTACCCCAGGAGGAGTTTCTCAACTTCAATCGCATAGTCCAGAATTACCTCTCGCTCTACAACCCGGAAAACATCGCCTTAGAGACGAAAGCAGAGCTTTTAGCGAAGGAATATAATGAGATTGTGGGGGGGATGACGGTGGAGGTGGATGGAGAGGTGCTAACGTTACCGCAGGCGAGTTTGCACTTAGAAGCGCCAGATCGGGTACGTCGGCAGGCGGTGTGGGAAAAGATCCAGGCCGTACGGGCCGCCCATCAGGAGCGGTTAGATGCGATCATGTCGGAATTGGTAGCGATTCGCACGCAGATTGCACGCAATGCCGGGTTTGACAACTATTACGACTATCGTTTTCGGCAGTTAGGGCGATTTGACTGGACGGTAGAGCTGTGTCATGAGTTTCATCGGGTGGTGGAGGGGGTGGTACGGCGTCTGTATCGGCGCCTGCTTTTGTACCGGCGGAATCGCCTGGGCGTGGCAGCTCTCTCGCCATGGGACCTTCAGGTAGAGGTCTGCGACGGGACGAGTACGCTGCGGCCTTTCCAAAGCGAAGATGAGCTGATAGAGAAGGGCCTTACACTTTTTGATCGCACACATCCGCGCATTGGAGCACAAATACGCTACATGCATGAGATCGGGCACTTGGACCTTTTCTCCCGCCCTGGTAAGGCCCCCGGCGGCTACAACTACACCCTCCAGGAAAGTGGCCTGCCCTTTATCTTCATGAATGCAGCCGGCTCGCACAGCGACCTCGTTACCCTCATCCATGAAGCCGGTCATGCTGTTCATACCTTTCAGTCGCGGCATATTCCCTATGTGCTCTTGCGAGATTATCCCTCAGAAGTAGCGGAGCTGGCCTCCATGGGGCTTGAACTGATGGCTATGTCTCATCTGGAGGTGTTTTATCCTTCGCTGAAAGACCAGGGCCGGGCGTGGTTCCATCAAATAGCGCGCACCGTGACGATTCTGCTGTGGATAGCGACCGTAGATGCGTTTCAGGAGTGGCTGTATAAGCATCCCGACCACACGTCGGCTGAGCGTCAGGCGGCGTGGGTGCAGATTTACCGGCGTTTTCATGGCGACGACGTCGTCTGGCCCGAAGGCACCCTGGAAATCCTCTGGCAGCGTCAGCTACACATCTTTGACTACCCGCTCTACTACATTGAATATGGCCTTGCCCAGATTGGGGCGCTTCAGTTATGGTATCACTACGATCGTCAGCCACGGGAAACGTTGGAACGCTACCTGTATGCCCTTTCGCTGGGGTATACCCGTCGGGTGCCGGAGATATACGAAGCTGCGGGGGTGCGCTTCTGGTTTGACATGCCGCTCTTAGAGGAGCTATTCCGATTTATTGTGAGTCAGCTGAGGAAAGTGCGAGGTTGGGTAGCGAGTGAAGCGGCCGTCTGAGTGTGGGGGGCGGGATGGCTTGGGCAGATGTGTCCACCTAAGTACGGGGATGGACAATCTCCAGCGCGCCGCCTGCTGAAAAACGCCTATTTTTGAATAATGCTCCGATTACCAAGCTTGGTAGCTTTATGGGGCTTTCTTGCAGCGCAGGTGTGCGGGACGGCACGGCTCCAGCCGAATCCCCCCAAAGCCTTCCAAGTGCGTCCCTTCCATCGCCTATCGCAAGACTCCTGCCGGCGGCCGATATACACTATTCCCATCGTCTTTCACATCATTCACAGTGGGGGTGCCGATAGTTTGCCTGCCTCTGTGATAGAAGACCAAATGCAGCGGCTCTTTGAAGATTTTTTGGCTTTGCCCCAGACGATCGGATACACACCTTGGGGAGCCAATACAGAAATTTCCTTTGAGCTTGCCACCAAAGACCCACAAGGAAATACTACCACGGGCATCATCTACTGGCGGTATGATCAGCCGCCTCTTAGCTGGAGCCGCCCGGGTCTGTGCATTACCGATGAGTACGCCATGAAGCAATCCACCGGCTGGCCCCGTGACCGCTACCTCAATGTCTGGGTCGTTCCTGCTATCTGCGGCTTTTTCGGGGATTGCAACGACTGCAGCGGAATAGCAGGGTATGCGTATTATCCGGACATAGGCGACCCTATTTTCTACGGGAGTGTGGTGGGAACAGCCTTTATTGGAGGGCGGCTGACTGGGCGTGGTGGGCGCACCCTCGTTCACGAGCTGGGACATAACCTGGCCCTGGCACATCCCTTTGACAATGGCTGCGGAAATACGGATTGCTTACATAGTGGCGACTTAGTGTGTGATACACCACCCACTGCCCAGGAAAACTTCGGCCTGCGCCGCCAGAATACCTGTACCACCGATACCCCCGATCGGCCCGATAACCCCACTAACTACATGGACTATGTGGATGATGCGTCCATGACGCACTTTACGCCGGGCCAGGTGGAGCGGGCGCAGGCTTTTATAGAGGACCCGCTGTCGCGCTTGTATCCGCTGGCTGATGTGAGCAATCACCCGCTTACCGGGGTAGGGCCATACGGACCGGTTCGGGTATATCTCTGGTCGCCCGCTCGTCGGGTGCTTACCAATACCCCTGTGCGGTTTTATAGCCAGGCACAGGGGGCACCCACCATCTACACCTGGGATTTTGCCGGCGGACAAAGTCCTAACCCCACTGACCCTTGCCCTACAGCAACCTTTTCAGCGCCTGGCCAGTATAGCATCACCCTCATCGCTGAAAATGCCGCCGGGTATAAAGATACCCTTACCCGGGTGAGCTACATTACGGTGGAAGACTCTGTCTGGCCTTTGCCCTATCAGGTGGATTTTGAGGGGAGCTTTCCGCCGGCGGGGGTAACGATAGAAAACTCAGATGGGCGGCGTACCTGGGAACGATGGGCGGGGTGGAGGGGCGCGCCTGGCGGTGCATTCGGGGCTTCTGCCCAAAGTGTTCGTCTACCGGCTTTCGTATATGGCTTCTACGGAGAAAAAGACTACCTGCTTACGCCGGCGCTAAACTTTCAGGTGGATAGCACCGAAGATATCCGGCTTTCCTTTGCTTACTGGTATGCGCCCCTCGACTGGGGAAACTCGGCCTCTTCGCCACTGCTGTATACCGATACCCTGCGTATCTGGGCTTCCCGGGATGGTGGCGGAAGCTGGGAACTGGTGTATGAAAAGGGCGGATTAGCCCTTTCTACGTCTCCCACGGGGGCCGTAGTGGTGCGGGGGAGCCTGTCGTCATCAGTGAGCCTACCGGATAGCGCCTCCTGGAAGCGCGATACCATACGGCTCTCCACCTTCAAGGGGGTAAAGGGGGTGCGCCTCCGCATAGAAGGCCAAACCGGCTGGGGAAACAACCTCTACCTGGACGACATCGTGGTGGAACGTTATACCCCTCGGCCCGATACGACAGATACCTTGCAAAGTCTATCCCTTTCTCGCGGCGGTTGGTTGAAAGCTTATCTACATGGGGCGACGTTACGGGTATTTTCGTCCGAGCCGCAGATGGTTCAAGTGGAGGTGTATGAGGGACAAGGGCGACTGATAGAGCGGCGGCAGGTGTGGGTAGATGTAGGTGGGGTGTCGGAGCGGCTCTTCCTAGAAAAGGCAGGAGGCTTATATGTGGTGGTGGTGCGGCCGCAGCGGACAGGCTCCTGTTTGGTGCTAAGAGGGATAGGCGAGTAAAGGTGGCCGCGTCATCCAGGTAAGGCAATGGCGCTGCGCAGAGCTTCTCCTAACTTGGCGATCTAAACACTCTTTCTGGCGAAGGCCACTCTATCAGAGCATCGGGAAATGCTGACAGATGGGTTTCCTACGTCGCTAAAAACTGGGCACTTTTCATAAATCAGCCACTCTATCCGCCCATAGAATTCCTGTCATGACCAGGTCTTTTGTGCGTTCTACCCGGTATCCGAGCGCCCGCAGGCGCGCTTCGAGGGGCTCCGGCGCTGCATGATACTCAATCACCCAGCGCCGTACTTTTTTCAAGATGCTATCGGGGGTTTCCAGGAGGATCGGGAATTCTGCCCCCTCGCAGTCTAACTTCACCAGGTCCACTGTCTCCCAGCCTGCCTGCTCTATCAGCCGCTCAAAGCGCCATACAGGAACCGTCACCATTTTTTTAGTCGTGGCGTAGGCCTGATCATCCCCGGCGGGGAGGAGGGCATGCATTTGGGGATTGCCTTCATCCAGGTAGAAGGGCAGCTCGCCTTCTGAGGCTGCGACAGCCACAGGAAGGAAGATTATTCGGTCGGCATAGGGGGATTCGGCGATATTTTTCTTAGCTAAGGCCACATTGTCCGGGGCTGGTTCTACGGCTATCACCTGCTCAGCCCCCTGACTGCAAAAGAATAACGCTGTCTCCCCGATATAAGCCCCCACGTCTATGATTTTGTACCCTGGAAAGTCGTTTCCGTAGTCCCGGTCTATCAATAGCTCTTTTAGGATACCGATGTCGCCACTTGGGTGTGTGCGAAGGGAAATAGCCACACCTGGGCCGATAGGCATGAGGAGTGTATTCGAGGCCGGTTCGGCGGAGAGAGGGTAGTACCCTGCTTTGGCGAGGTGGAGGAGACTGGTGAAGTTCATGGGGCTGATGGAGAGTATGACGGGGGTAGGGAATTGCGCAAGCCGCAAAAAGTACCGATCTTTGCCGAAGAGGAGAGCGAGGAGAGCCTTCAGAGGATGCGGGGTAAGGCGCCGGAGGTCCTTCCAGAGCCCGAACCGAAATACCTGCAAAACCGCCGTGAAACGTTTGTAGGGAGAGTACTGGTCAAAGCGGATCCAGCCTTTCTGGGCGGCATAATAAAAGGGTCTGGCTAAAAGGGGTGGCTTCCTAACAGTCATGCAGGCAAAGGTAGGATGTGCTAAGGTACCCAAGCCACGATGGCGCCAAACTCTGCTACGGCTAAGCCATAGCGGGCATAGAGGTCATACAAGCTAATCAGCGCTGAAAACGCCTCCCGTTCTCGCCGATTGATGACGAAAAGGTCGCTTTCGCCGGCTCGGAAACGTTCATTTTCCAGGGCGACGAGCGCAAAGAGGCCCTGAACGATAGTTTCCTGCTCCTTGAGCTGCTGGTAGAGGGAGTCGATGAGGGTGAGTTGGCCGAGGCTTTTGGTGTAGAGGCTACGTGCTTCGTAGAGCTGTTCGGATTCCAGCTGGAGGAGTCTTAGGCGGGCTTCGGTGAGCTGGCCCCGGGCTTGGCGCAGGTAGAGGGGCATGGCAAAGGTGACAGTCAGCTTGTAGTTCGTCTCGAAGGGGCGGCTCCAGCCTACTTGCCACTGGGTGGGGTCTCGGAGGAAGGCATAGTCGACTTGCAGGCGAGGCCGTAGCTGCTCGGCTGCCCATCGCCGCTCTATCTGGACGATACGGCGTTTGAGCTCGTAGATCTGGAGCTTGGGGTGGGTGTTCACGAGTTCTACCCAAGTGCTGGTGGGGAGGTAGGGGAGGGTAGAGTCGGGTTTGTAGCGGGCGGGGAAGGTGGAGAGGGTGTTTTCATCCTCGAGCCAGAGGTGGCGGGCGACAAGGAGGGCTTTTTTGGTGAGTTCGGCGCGGGCATTCTGGAGCTGCTGGCGGCGTAGAGCGACTTCCAGAGCGGCTTCCAGGGTGTCAAACCGGCTGGCTTCCCCCTGTAGAAAAGCCTCTTTGAGGAAGCTGTAGCGATCTTGTGCAACGAGGAGCTGCTGCTGAAACACCTGGGCCTTGTAGTAGGCGCTAAACCACCCCCAGTAGTCAACTGCCACCTCATAGAGGAAGTTCGCCGCGGTAAGCTGGCGCTCCGGATAGCTCATCCGAAAGTAGAGCCGGGCTTTCTCAATGGCGGTGCGGCGGTAGTCTATTAGGAGGCCTTGGCCTAAGGGTATACTGAGGCCGACGCCCACTAAGCCGGCATCGGGGGTTACATCCTCGGGATTGAGCGAAAAGCCAAAAGTTTTTTCGTAGAGGGCTTTGAGGTCGAAAGCGTTGTAGAGCGGGACTTTGAGGTCAGCATTGAGGAGCGTGTAGTAGAGCTGGTTTTTGAAATCTTTTCCGGTGTAGGAAGCGGACAGGGTAGGGTCCCAGGCGCTTTGGGTAGCTTGGAGGCTGGCAGCGGCTGCGTCAGGTTGGATCATGATGGCCCGCCAGATGGGATGCCGCTCCTGGATAGCCTGATAGAGTGCGCGCAGCGAAAGGGTTTGCGTCTGAGCCCAAAGGCAGGCCCCAAGCCAGAGCAGCGCCCTCATTTTTTATTGTTAGCGTTGTCGTTCTCCTGGTAAAACTGGGGTACGAGGTCAGGCGGAAAGCCATTGATTTGGCGCCAGAGTTCGTACCAGATAGGGACGTCGTTGAGGAGGAACCAGGCGCGTACGCCGCCTCCTATACGCAGGAGGGTGGGCCAGGGTGCATCGTCGGGGTCCGGTTCTATGAGGATGCGGAAATTTCCGGTGCCTGCCTGCACATAGTCGATGGCGCGGATGCGGCCGCCGAAGGTGCCGTAGCTGAGGTTGGGCCAGCCGGAGAAGACGAAAGCGGGCCACCCATCAAACTGGAGCCGGACTTTCTGGCCGGTTTGCAAAAGCGCCACGTCCAATGGGCGCACAAAGACTTCCGCCGCCAGCTGATACTCGGCAGGCATGAATATCAGCAGGGGCTCGCCTTCTTTGGTGACCTCGCCAATGCCAGTCTTGACGGCACGTACGACATAGCCATCCTGGGGTGCGATCACAGCATAGAAACCCCGTCGTACCTCTACATTGGTGAGTTCGTTGCGGAGCTTGACAATGGTAGCTTGGAGGTCGTAGGCGTAGGTTTCGGTGCTGCGCAGGTCAGATTCGGCTTTGGCGAGCTTTTCCCGGAAGTCGGCCGCAATGGCCAAGATTTGGAGCCGGGCGTTTTCCACGTCGGCGAGGGAGGCTTTGAGGCGGTTGCGGGCAGCGACGAGCTTGGCCTCCGCCTCCTGGAATTTGGCCTGGCGATTTTGGAGTTCGGTCAGGGAACGCAGCCCTTTGACGTAGAGGGACTCCTGACGTTGGTATTGACTCAGGGCGACGGTGTAGTCGATTTCGGCCGCTTTGAGGGCGGCGCTGTCAGCCTTATAACGCAGCTCGGCTTGGAGGAGCGTGTTTTGGGCGCGGGCCAGGGCAGCTTCGCGGGCTTCTTCTAAAGCTCGTATCTGTCGCCGCAGCGCATCTATCTTTTGATTTTGCGCTTGTAAGGCGCCTTCTTTGGCGGTTATCTGATCCTGCAGGCGGCGGGGCAGCTCGGGGTCTAAGTAGTAATCTTTGATTTCGCTGATTACAAGGATGGTGTCGCCAGCTCGCACGAGTTTACCTTCCTCGGTGTACCAGCGGGCGATTCGCCCGGGAATCATGGCGTGGATGGTCTGTGGGCGTACGTTGGGGGTGAGGGAGGTGACTCGTCCTACGGCGGGGATGTTTTGCGTCCAGGGTAGGAAGACGAACCCCAGAAATAGCAGGCCCATGATTCCCAATGCGGCGAGCCCTTTCCGTATCCAGAAAGGCGGTTCTATAACTTCGAGGATGATCCGCTGCGGCTCTTCCAGCCAGGGGTTTAGCAGGCTTGGGGTGCTGATTTTACGGGATGGCCTTTTCATGGGAGCTGGCGATAGAGGCGCTGGAAGTGGGGGTTGTTGGCAACCGTCTCATAAGAGCCGAGCTCGATGAGGCGCCCCCCGTCTAAAAAGATAATCTTATCGCACAGGCGCATGATGTGGGGGTCCATGGAGACGATGATGGCGGTATAGGGTCTGTCCGGGGAGAGGAGGTACTGGTAGACGGCGAATTTAGCCTCAGGGGAGACAGTGGAAATGATGTCATCGACGATCAAAAGTTTAGGGCGGGCGAGGAGGGCCCGTATCAGTAGGATACGATGCAGGGCAAATCCCCGCAGCAGGCCCACCCCCTGGGCAGAGAGCTTTGTGTAAAAGCCTTCGGGCAGAGCCTCTATCTCTTGGCGCAGGTCCAGCACCTCACACAGACTCAAAACCTCCTCCCAGGAAGCTTGTGGCGCCGTCATGGTGAGATTGTCCCAGACCGTCCCCTCGATGATCTGCTCTAAGCCCAGCGCCTCCCCGATCACACCGCGCAGCTCCACCAGGTCAAGCTCGCGCAGGCTGATACCATTGATGAAAACATCTCCGGAGAATTCCCGATTGAGTCCGTATAGCGTGTAAAGCAGGGTAGTTTTGCCGGCGCCGGAAAAGCCCGTCAGACAGACTTTCTCGCCTGGCGCTATGGTGAAAGAGATATCCTTCAAGATGTAGTCCTTGAAGCCCGCTACGGAGAGGTGGGCGACCTCAATGCGGAGGCCGCTGGCTTTGTCTATCAAGCGAGCCCCTAAGGTCTTTTCTTCGGGAACTTCGAAAAGTTGATTTAGTTTGTCTATACCCACGAGGGCATCGTAGAGGGCGTCCAGGTTGGCTACCAGCGTTTGAACAGCCCCCAGCATGAGGAATAGCACAAGTTCGGAGGCTACAAACTGCCCTAAGCTGAGTTTTTTATCTACGACCAGGTAAGCGCCGCCGCCCAGTAGGCTCAGGGCAAGCAGGCCCTCATAGGTGTAGAGGATAGCTTTCTGGTACAGGAGGGAGCGGAAGTACTTTCGGCGGGCGGTGAGGTAGTTTTCTTCGGCGGTCTGGGTACGGCGCGAGAGATAAGCTGGAAGGCCTGCCAGCTTAAAGGTCAAGAGCGCTCGGGCGATTTCTTCCAGCCATGAGGCCATGATGTACTTTTCATCGGAAACCCTCTTTTTATATTTGAGCGTTTGCGGGAAGCTTTGTGCGACTAAAAAAGCCACAATGCCTGTGACGATGAGCATGATGAAAGCGAAGACAGGTGCATAAAAGGCAAGCAAGATCAGGCTCAGGCCCAGTGTCAAGAAGGAGGCTGGCACATCCAGGAGGAGTTTGCCGAGGTTTTTTTCGAGGGTGAAGACCTCAAAGTAGCGGTTGACGAGGGCGGGGAGGTTTTTCATGAGGACCTCTTGAAAGGGCCAGCGGGGTATGCGATACGCGGCTCCCAGGGTGGTATGGAGGAAAAGGCGCCGCTGTAATATCTCGGTCAAGATGTATTGGGCTAAGCGAATGACGAGAGCTGCGCCTAAGGTCAGCGCTACTAAGAGTAGGAGCGTGGTGGCGCCTGTTACCCACACCATCGTTTGCACGAAGGTGAAGATCGTTTGAATGAGGAGGGGCAGGAGCAGGCTCAGCCCCCCGCTGATGACGGCGTAGAGGTAGATGTAGGTGATGAGGCGCCTTTCGGCGAAAAATAACCGCAGGAGCCGCTCCCAGGGCTTTTCTGGGGCGCCGGAAAAAGGCGTAGGGGCATAAGAGCTGGGCAAAACCAGGTAGAAGAGCATGCCGTGCGGGGAGAAACGTTCCAGCGCTTCGGTAGGGGAGAAGATGCCCAGCAGGCGCCCCTGCTCAAAGATTTCCCACTGGTGGTTAGCCTGGGGGAGGAAAAGGTAAAACCGGGTCCAGTCGGCTTTGACGGCGAGGAGGGGCGTTTGGCTGTGGCGTAGGTGGGAGAGGAGGTTTTCCGGCGTCCAGGCATAGGTAAAAGCGACCAAATCATGCCCGCCCAGCTGCGTTTGCAGTTCTACGAAGTTTCGTGGCCAATGCAGGGGCTGGCCCCTGAAGCCGGATACCTCCATCTCGAAGGCCTCCAGGAGGAGCCTCACGTACAGCTCCATCAGGCGGGCTTATCAGCTTTGGTAAGGCGCGCTTGCAGGTACGCACTCACCCGGCGGGGGTCGGCTTTCCCCTGGGAAAGTTTCACCACTTGCCCCACGAGAAAGCCTAAGAGGCCGGTTTTGCCAGCGAGGTAAGCCTGGACTTTGTCGGGGTTTTGGGCGAGGACGGTGTCAGCCCACTGCCGAAGGAGGGTCTCATCCTGTACTAAGAGGAGCCCCTTCGTTTCAGCGAGGGTTTTCGGGTCGGCGGCAGGGTTTTCCAGGAGGGCGGGGAAAAGCACTTCCCGGGCGGCGTTGAGGCTTACCAGCCCTTCTTGTACGAGGGTATCCAGGGCAGCGATTTGGGCAGGGGGAATAGGGAAATCTTCCATGCGGGTAGCGGTGGCGTTGAGGTGGGCCCGAATCGGCCCATTGAGCCAGTTGGCGGCTCTTTTCACAGGGAGTCCTGCTTCTACTAAGGCCTTGAAATACACCGCATACGGCAGGTCCTCGACTATCAACACCGCCTCATCGGGGAAAAGGCCCTCCTTTTCCACAAGCCTGTCAAAGAGCACCTCGGGGAGCTCGGGGAGCTCGGCAGCGATTTGGGCTTTCCAAGCTGGGTGGACCGCCACGGGTGGGAGGTCTGGCTCCGGAAAGTACCGATAGTCGTCGGCTGTCTCTTTCTCTCGCAAGGGGAGGGTGACTTCCCCATCCCAGGTGCGCGTCTCCTGTCGCACGGCTTCCCCCGCTTCTATCAGGCGCACTTGCCGTTCAAACTCATACGCGATAGCCTTTCCCAGCGCACTGATGGAGTTGAGGTTTTTGATTTCTACCCGGGTGCCAAAGGCCGTGCTACCTACTGGCCGCACGGAGATATTCGCATCACAGCGCAGGCTACCTTCCTCCATATTGCCATCGGAGATACTTAGAAAGCGCACCAGCCGCCGAATCTGCGCCACATACGCCATGGCTACCTCCGGTGAGCGTATATCTGGCGCACTGACGATTTCTATGAGACCGATGCCGGCTCGGTTATAGTCTAAAAGCGTGTAAAAGGGGTCCTGGTCGTGCAGGCTTTTGCCGGTGTCTTCTTCTAACTGGAGGCGTAGGATACGGATGGGAACTTTTTCGCCGCTGGGTAGGCGCACGTGGAGGAGACCATTTTTGGCTATGGGGGCTGCTTCTTGGGTGATTTGATAGCCTTTTGGCAGGTCGGGGTAAAAGTAGTTCTTGCGGGAGAAGTAAAACCGCTCTGGGATTTCGCAGCCTAAGGCCAGGCCCAGTTTGATGGCGGCTTCTACGCAGGCTTTACCCAGGACGGGAAGGGTGCCAGGGTATCCTAGGGAGATGGGGGAGATGTAAGTGTTTGGGCGCTCGCCGAAAGTGACGGCCTCCGGGGCGAAGACCTTAGCCCGGGTGCGTAGCTGTACGTGCACTTCCAGGCCGATGACCATCTCGTATGCCACTGGGCAAAAATACATAGCTTATCCGTAGCCGGAGGGTGGAAGTAACTTCCCGCCACTTTTGTTTATATTTGGCAGGTATGAACCACGCCCTGTTTCACCAGTCCCTGCCCCAGGACCCAAGAAAAGAAACCTTCGAGAAGCTCCTGAAACTCTTCCTGGACCTTCTCATGAAGTCCGGCGGCAACATCACCGAGGCCCTACGCTGGCTCTCTTATTTAGACAGTCGCCACCACTATACCTCATCCGAATATACCTTGGGCGACTTCATCAGAGACCTCAAAGAGCAGGGCTATATCACACAGAATCCTTCTCCTAATCAGCCTGTGTACGTCCCATCTGCAAAAGCTCAGATTCTTATCCGAGAAAAAAGTCTGGAGGAGATATTCCAGAGCCTACGCATGGGAAGTTTTGGCGATCATAGTCTGACCCGGAGCGGGCCCGGCGATACCCTCAACTACGAGACGCGTCCGTATGAGTTTGGCGATCGGATTGAGAACCTTCACATCACCGAAACGCTCAATAACGCCTATCTCCATCATGGGCTGGATGATTTCCGCCTTACGCAGGAGGACCTTTCGGTTATTCAGACCGAATACAAGACGCAGGCGGCGACCTTTGTGCTCATAGATGCCTCCCACTCGATGGTTCTGTATGGGGAGGACCGCATTACGCCGGCTAAAAAAGTCGCCATCGCCCTGGCCGAGCTGATTCGCCGAAAGTATCCCAAAGACTACCTTTTTATTGGGGCTTTTGGAGATTATGCCTGGCAGCTTTCATACGAGGAGGTGCCATTTTTGCAAGCAGGCCCGCATCATACCAATACGCGTGATGCCATAGAGCTGGCGCTTGCCGTTTTAGCCAAAGTCCGCACACCCAATAAGCAAATCTTTCTTATTACGGATGGAAAGCCCACCTGTATCAAAGAAAATGGCCGCTTTTATCGGAATAGCTTTGGTATGGACCCCAAAATCATCAATAAAACGTTAGAGATTGCGGAACGGGCTCGTCGGGAAAAGGTCGTGATTACGACCTTCATGGTGGCGAAGGACTTATATCTTCAGCGCTTTGTACACCGTTTTACGGAAATCAATGGCGGTCGGGCTTATTATGCGCATCCACAGGAGATTGGGCGGTTTGTGTTTGAGGATTTTATTCGGAATCGCCGGAAGGAGCTTCGGTAGGGGGAGCTTGGGGGCTTTCGCCGGAAGGGGGGAGGGTGTCTACCGATGAAGGGACGGGCTGGCGAGAACCAGCGGCCGCAGCGGGCGTAGGCCCTTTGGGGGTGGTGGGGGTGTCCACGGGCAGGGTCAAGGGGAGGTTGGGATTTTTCCGGACAGCCAAAAGGAGATTGCTGGTGCCCGGCACGGGGTGGTAGCCGATCCCAAATGGCAGCGGCTTCACCGACTGGCTCCGATAGGCCTGATAGAGGTTCTGCTGAAACTTATTCCTAAAAAGCGGAATAGGCCCATTATAGACGCCGTAAAGTTGTACCTT
>Ga0308394_1000368_pt1 | contig 25149 bp, 20 predicted proteins | sample Hotspr2Sampleme2_FD_202366 | JGI IMG/M metagenome (GOLD analysis project Ga0308394, IMG submission 202366) | Hot spring phototrophic mat microbial communities from Mushroom Spring, Yellowstone National Park, Wyoming, United States - 20050701_me2 ...
CTCCATTAGAGCTATCTGGCTGGTGGTAGGACGCAAGCGGTACTGGTAAGCGGTTCTCATGATGAATGCATTGTACCTGTTGAACGCTCCCGCCTCTCATCCCGACTCTGGCCGGCCCGCCCCCCTATATCCCCCCGTATACGGGGGGACTGGGGGGCTGGGATATAGGGGGGTACAGAGCGGGGCTTCCAGGACTACGTCCCGCTAGCGCGAACGGCGGATTAGCTAACCAAACTTGCTCACTTGAACCTTGACAAACAAAGCCGGGATAGCCTCAAAAAGGCTACAGTAAAGCTACGGAGGCGGAAGCGCCGCCTGAAGGTTTCTGCGGGATTCTGGGCAAAATGCTCTTATGAGATCCGTGGAATTGTCCTGGGTTGGGATTTGACGCACGGGGAGAGAGGGGTATGGGCAAAGTCATCGGGATTGACCTGGGAACCACCAACAGTTGCGTGGCGGTTTTGGAAGGGGGCAAGCCCGTGGTGATCACCAACGCCGAAGGAGGGCGCACCACCCCCAGCATCGTCGGCTTTGCCAAGAACAACGTCCGCCTGGTGGGCCAACTGGCCAAGCGTCAGGCGGTTACCAACGCCGAAAACACCATCTTCAGCATCAAACGCTTCATTGGCCGCACCTTCGCCGAAACTGAAGAAGAGCGCAAGCGAGTCCCCTACAAGGTGATCCCTGGCCGGGACAACATGGTGGAGGTGGTGGTGCAGGATCGCGCCTACACGCCCCAGGAGATCTCCGCAATGATCCTGCAAAAGCTGAAGGCCGACGCGGAGGCTTATCTGGGGGAGCCGGTGACTCAGGCGGTGATCACCGTCCCCGCCTACTTTACCGATGCCCAGCGCCAGGCCACCAAAGACGCGGGCACCATTGCCGGACTGGAGGTGTTGCGCATCATCAACGAACCGACGGCAGCCGCCCTGGCCTACGGGCTGGACAAACAAGATCAAGATCTGCGCATCTTGGTTTTCGACCTGGGTGGCGGCACCTTCGACGTCTCGGTGCTGCAACTGGGCAGCGGCGTGTTCGAGGTACAAGCCACCGCCGGCAACAACCACCTGGGCGGGGATGACTTTGACCAGAGAATTGTCGATTGGCTCAACCGCCAGTTTTTGGAGACGGAAGGGATCGACCTCTCCCGGGATCGCATGGCCTTGCAGCGGATGCGGGAGGCGGCGGAGAAGGCCAAAATCGAGCTGTCCAGCACCCAGGTTACGCTCATCAACCTGCCCTTTATCACCGCCGACGACTCCGGGCCCAAACACCTGGAAGTGGAGCTGACCCGCGCCAAGTTCGAGGAGTTGGTGCAGGATCTGGTGGAGGCTACTGTTGAGCCCACCGAGCAAGCTTTGCGGGATGCCGGCCTCTCCCCTGAGGATATCGACCGCGTGCTGCTGGTGGGTGGCTCTACTCGCATTCCCGCTGTTCAGGAGAAGATTCGGCAAATCTTCAAAAAAAACCCGGATCGCTCCGTCAACCCCGACGAGGCAGTAGCCCTTGGCGCAGCCATCCAGGCAGGGGTGGTAGGCGGAGAAGTGAAAGACCTGCTGCTGTTGGATGTGATTCCCCTCTCCATTGGCGTGGAGACCTTGGGCGGGGTATTCACCCGCATCATCGAGCGCAACACCACCATTCCCACCAGCAAAACCCAAATTTTCTCCACCGCCACCGACGGCCAGACAATGGTGGAAATCCACGTCTTGCAGGGAGAGCGGGCTATGGCCAAGGACAACAAGACCTTGGGCCGCTTTCAACTAACCGGGATCCCGCCAGCTCCCCGCGGGGTGCCCCAGATCGAAGTCTCCTTTGATATCGATGCCAACGGCATTTTGAAAGTCTCCGCCCGCGAGAAGGGGACGGGGATCGAGCAGAGCATCAAGATCACCAACCACGGCGGCTTGAGCAGCAGCGAGATCGAGCGGATGCGTCGGGAAGCCGAGGCCTACGCCGAAGAAGATCGGCGCCGGCGGCAGTTGGTGGAAGCCCGCAACCAAGCGGACAGCCTGCTCTACAACTACGAGAAGACCCTGCAGGAGCACGGCAGTCGCCTTAGCGAGATCTGCCTCCAGAGGGGGGCCCAGGCGGCGGGCACATTGAGGGCGCTGCTGGCAAATGATAACGTAGACTTAGCAACTTTACGGAATGCAATGGAAGAGCTGCGGGCTGTGCTCCTAGAGATGGGGAGTGAGATCTATGGCACTCGCTGAGGATACTCGGCGAAGGCTTTTGCTCAGCTCTGGGGCATGGCAGAGGGGCATTGCCTGGGCCATCCGGCAAGCTGTGTTTCCGGCGTCATTCGATCCTTGTTCTCTGAAGCGCTTCTATGGCTCGTGACTACTACGAAATCTTGGGGGTTAGCCGTGATAGCTCCAAGGAAGAGATTAAGCGCGCCTATCGTCGGCTGGCCCGCAAGTATCACCCTGACGTCAACAAAGAGCCAGGGGCTGAGGATCGCTTCAAGGAAATCAACCGCGCCTATGAGGTGCTCTCGGACGACGAGCTGAGGGCTCGCTACGACCGCTTTGGGGAAGCTGGGCTGAGCGGTGCGGCGGCTGCCGCCAGCGGGTTCCAGGATTTCGCCGGAATCGGTGGCTTCGCCGACCTTTTCGAGAGCTTCTTCACCAACTTTGCGGGAGGGGGAGTTGGCTACAGCCGCAGCCGCCAAGGGCCGGTACGCGGGGATGACCTGCGCTTTGACCTGAAATTGGAGTTTCTCGAGGCCATCTTCGGCGGCGAAAAGCAAATTCGCATCAGCCACTTGGAGGTCTGCCCGGTCTGTGGGGGCAGCGGGGCCAAGCCCGGCACAGATGTGAAAGTCTGCCCCACCTGTGGCGGCGCTGGTCAGGTGCGGCGGGCCACCCGCACCCCCTTTGGCAACTTTACCCAGGTCTCGATCTGCCCCACCTGCGGCGGTGCCGGCCGGGTGCTGGAAGAGCCCTGCTATAACTGCAATGGCGAGGGCCTCGCCCAGACCACCAAGAAGCTGCGCATCAACATCCCTGCCGGCGTGGACAGCGGCACCCGTCTGCGGGTTTCTGGCGAGGGGGATGCCGGTCGGCGCGGTGGCCCACCTGGGGATCTCTACGTTTACCTCTTCGTCGAGCCGGATCCCGACTTCCAGCGGGATGGTCTCACCATCTTCTCGCAGGTGCGGGTAAGCTATCTGCAGGCCATTTTGGGGGCTAAAGTCTTGGTGCCCACGGTGGACTCGAAGGCGGGCCTGGAGGAAGAGGCGGAGCTGACCATTCCGGCGGGTTCCCAGCCGGGTACGGTGCTAACTCTGGAGGGCAAGGGGGTACCTCGCCTTGGCAATCCGATGTTGCGGGGCGACCACAAAATCACCCTGGTAGTGGAGATTCCCACCCGCATCAGCTCGGAAGAGCGGGAACTGCTTATGCGCCTGGCCGAGTTGCATGGGGAACGCATCAACAAGCGGGACGGTTTCTTGGGCGGGCTGTTGCGGGGGCTGGCCCAAATGCCCGGCAACCGAGAGCGAGAAGAAGAATGACGGCAGAGGCAATTCCCCCCCACGAGGTGAAGCTGGTTCTGGATCAACGCGGGATCCCCTGCCCGCTCAACTACGTGCGCGCCAAGTTGCGCCTAGAACGCATGGCGCCGGGGGAGGTGCTGGAGCTGTGGCTGGATGCAGGAGAGCCTCTGGAGCAGGTGCCCAAGAGCCTGACGATGGCGGGGCATTACATTGAAGGGCAACAAGCGGCGCCCGAGGGACACCACATCCTCTGGGTACGCCGTGGGAATTTGGCATGAGCCACCGGAGCGCCGTCCAAGAGGAGGGGCAGGGATCCACTTGCACTGGCTGGGTGCGCGCCGCCCAGGCCAACTTTTATCGCGTGCGCATCGATCCCGAGCTGGCTGCCCTTTTTCCTGAGATCGAGGCGCATTTCCCGGCCCAAAAGCCGATGCCGGCGGAGCTTCTCTGCACTGCTCGGGCCAAGCTCAAAAAAATGGGGCAGTCGGTGATGGTGGGGGACTGGGTGGAGGTTAGCTTACCGCCGGCTGCCGACTCTCTCTGGCCGGAGCGGGGGGCAATTGAGGCCATTCTGCCGCGGCGAACTCAGTTGCCTCGACCGGCCATCGCCAACATAACCCAAGTCTTGGTGGTGATGGCCCTGGCCGAGCCGGAGCCCGAGCCCAACGCCCTCAGCCGTCTGCTGGTGCAGGCCGAGGCCAGCCACCTGCGAGTTCAGGTGGTGTTCAACAAGTGCGATTGTGTAGAGGCGGCGGTGGCAGAGAGCTGGCGACAGCGTCTGCAGCGGTGGGGGTATGAGCCTCTATTGGTCAGTGCCCTTACTGAGGCAGGGATCCCCGAGCTGCGCCGCCGCTGTCGGGATCAGATTTCGGTGGTGGCTGGCCCCTCAGGGGTAGGCAAGTCAAGCTTGCTCAACCGACTCTTGCCGGCTGTTCAGCTGACCACCCAAGCGGTGTCAGAGAAGTTGCGCCAGGGGCGGCACACCACCCGCCATGTGGAGCTGTTCCCTCTGCCAGAGGGGGGTTGGATTGCCGACTCTCCGGGGTTCAATGCCGGCGAAGGGATCCCGCCGGTTTCCCCTCAGCAGCTAATACGTTGCTTTCCGGAAGTGCGGGAGCGGCTGGGCACCTGTCAGTTTCGCGATTGCTTGCACGATCGGGAGCCGGGCTGTGGGCTGCGGGAGCTGGACTGGGAGCGGCGGGGGTTTTACCTACAGCTTTTACATGAACTCCAGGAAGCGCAAGCGGCAAACTCTGCCCCAGCTTGCCCAGGTCTCAAGCGAAGGGGGGAGGGGCACCACCTGACCTGCCGTAAGCAGAGCCATCGCATCCTGACCGATTCCGACCTAGACTGGCAAGAGGATTGAGGCGGATAGAGCCTTTGGCCCTGGTTGATTGCCTTCGCCGCTTCCTTACATGATGATGGTAGGACCTCTTGACCATGCTCCTCCAGAAACGGCCTTTTAACCCCAAGGCCTAAAACTCCCACTGAGCAGCTCCTATGGTTCTCTCGGATCCCCTTCACCTTATCGTCCAAGAGGTGCAGCAGGGCGAGTACGCAGACCGGGTAAAAAAGCTGGTTTACTTCACCTGCACCCGCACTTGGACAAACGACGCTGTCAAGCTGAGCGGGGAGGAGCTAAAGGCTCTGCTGGAGCAGCTCTACCGCGAGCATGCGACCCTGGAGGACCTAGTCCGGCGTTTTCGCGACGCCATCAGCCAAATCAACAAGAAGGCTGAATACGCCCGCGTCGCCAAACTGCTGCTGAGCAAGCTCGAGCTCCTCTATCACCAGTCTCAATCGGATCCCGGCAGCCCTCTGACTGCTTCATCTGGGGATCTGCCGGCTTGGGTGGCGCCTGCGCCCAGCTTACCTGTGAGATACGGCGGCCTACAACTGCACAAGCAAGACTACGACCCGTTCGAGTTGCGGGCGGGGGTGATGCAGCAGACAAGTCCCTTGCGGGCCAAGCTGGTTTTGTTCACGGCTTTGCACCACAGGCTAGAGCCCACGGTGCAAGGGTTGGCGGCCCTACGGCGCTACAGTCTCGACGAGCTGCTCAGAGCCCTTTACGACGCCTGCAACTCCCCGCAGGAGCTGGAAGCGCGGCTGCAACAGGCGGTGCAGCAGCTCCAGGAGCCGGAGCAGGATAGCCAAGCAGCTAACGCCGTGCTGCAGATGCTGCAGCCTCTCTACGTTTACGTGTCCCAAGAAACAATGGCCGGTGGGGGGCTAGCTGCCGAGACTCTCGCCGCCGATCTCGATTGGCTCAATGGGGAAAATGCCGTCGGCACTGGCGGGACGGAGTCCAGCCGCATCACTTGGCTGGAGTCCGAAAGCCCGAACGAGGGGGAAGCGACAGCCGAGCCCCCTGCTTTTTCTGCTCCTGCCGTTCTGGCGTCAGAGCTTCCAGAACCCTGCCGCCAACTGCTGCACCGTAGCGCCGGATCCCTGATGGCCACCATCGAGAACACCCTGAGCGAGTTGGGCAACGCCCTGGACGAAGGGCTGCAGGACGAGGATCCGGACCAATACCTGAGCCTCAAACACCAGGTGCTGCGTGGCCTTCTGAAAGACGTAGAGGGATCCGCTGCCCTGTTCAGAGGGATCCTGAGTAGGCTGGAGCAGTCGGAGTGGGGTTTGCTGCGGCCCGCCGGCAATGCGGGACAGCCAGGAGAGATGGCCGAGATGCCGCTTCAGGTGGGGGATCCCTATGCCGCTCTGCGGCAGGTGCTGGCCACCAGCGAGCTGGCCCGCCAAAAGCCCCAGTTGGAGCAGGAAGTGATGCGCTTGGTGCGGCGCAGCATTGGCGCGATCAAAACCGCCATTGAAAATGCCCTGAGCGAGCTGGGCCAGGCCTTGGACGAACAGTTCCAGAGCCGTCCCCTAGAAGAAGCCTTAGTTCTCAAGTACCAGACGTTGCGCGCCTTTTTGCAGGAAGTCGAGGAGATCTCCACCAAGTTCGCCGCTTTCTTGGCCCGCATGGAGGAGGCAGAGCGCCGTCTATTTGGCCTGGTTTGAAAACCAAGCCCGCCATTCTGGGATCCCGTCAACTCGCCTGAAGTCAGAGAGAGCTGTAGCTGTAGGAGCAGCCCCCCTCTCCCAGTGGGAGAGGGGTGGGGGGTGAGGGATGCCGCTTCGCCGCTGCCAACATCCAAGACAGCGCCGGGCGCGAAAGCCCTGACCCTCCTCACCCTTGAGGGCAGAGATTCTTCGGAGTCCCGAAACGAACCTTCAAAGGCGCTGTCCAACCGCTCTGCTGTTACCCTGGCGGCCACCCTACTTTTTTGGTCGCGCCGGCGAGGCCAAGTCCTTTGCCTTCCCTAGAGCCGATAATGCTGGCGCTCCAGTGCAGTGTCTCGCTTTAGAATGGCCATGAGCGCGGGATCAGCTCTCTTCCATGGATTCTATGGATGCCAATGGATGCCAAAGATCTGCTCCGACTGTACCGGGCAGGACGGGTTAACTTTGCAGGCGAGAACCTGGCCGCTCTGGATCTGAGCCGAGCGGATTTGATCGGGATAGACCTTTCTCAGGCCGACCTGCATGGTATCAACTTGATCTTTGCCTACCTGGGGCGGGCCAAGCTGCAGAAGGCCAACTTGGTGGGAGCGAATCTCAGTGGGGCCAACCTCAGCCAGGCTGACCTGAGCGAGGCAGATCTCAGAGATGCGCATTTGCACGGCACCACGTTGCAAGGGGCGGACTTGCACGGGGCTAACTTGACGCTGGCTCTGTTGATCGACGCCAACTTGCTAGAGGCGGATCTGCGCTGGGCCAACCTCACCAGCGCCAACCTGGGGGGGGCTTGCCTGCAGGGGGCCAATCTCCGTTTCGAGAGTCGCCGGGCAGCCGTGCTGCGCAGCGCCAATCTCAGCCGCGCCGACCTGAGCGGGGCCAACCTGGCGGGAGCGGATTTGACGCGGGCCGACCTAAGGGGGGCCAATCTCAAAGAGGCCAGTTTAATCGGAGCCCACTTACAGGGAGCCAACCTACAGCGGGCCTGTTTGCGCGGGGCCCTCCTCAGCAACGCCGACCTGAGGGGAGCTTCCTTTCTGGGCGGGGACCTACAGGGGGTGCAGATGGGGCGGGCCAACTTGAAGGAAGCCATGCTCAGCCAGGTCAACTTGGCGGAAGCCAACCTCAGCGAGGCAGATCTGGCGGGAGCCGATCTTTCCGCCGCCTGCCTGCGCTCGGCCAAGCTGGCGCGGACGGATCTGAGTCGGGCTAACCTGGCCGGGGCCGACCTGAGATCGGCCAGCCTGGTGGATGCCTATCTGGGCCGCACCAACCTGGAAAATGCCGATCTCCGCGAGGCCATCCTCACCCGCGCCGACCTCAGCACCGCCAACCTCGCGGGAGCCAACCTGCGCGGGGCGACTCTGCCAGATGGACGGATTGGGTGAGCAAGACGGGGATCCGCCCTGGAGAAGGTGAGGTTTTCCGCTGTCCTAGAAGCTCCACAACCGCTAGCCTACAGGGGAAGGGTGGGATCAAAGGGATCCGTGAACAGCCGCCGATTTCTGTCCTTGATGGAAGCCTTGTGGGCCGCTCTACCCTTGCCAGAATGGTTGCCGGGGGCGGGAGAGCGCTCTTGGCAGCAGACGGTGGCAGCCCTGCTCCAGCTATGGCAAGAGGTTGGACAGTTTGGCGTGGTGATCGGGGGGCCGGTCTCCTGGTGGCCCCCTTGGGTGGTGCAGGATCCCTTACCCCAACTGCCGCTGCCCATGGATGCGCTGCATCTTCCCCGCCACTCTTGGGAGCCGGCACGGGAACCCCCCTGGTTGTTCAGCCCGGATTTTTCCCCTGAGTCAATCCTCACCCCTGGGCAGACGGTGATCCCTCTCCTGCCGCGGGATCCACTGGTGGAGGAGCCTTTTCTGTTGCTGCTCACCCCTGTTTTTTCGGCAGTAGCTGCCCAGGGTCACCATCCCCACACCCGGCAGAGGGGGATGATGGTCTCTTTTGAGCCGGAGGTGATCCGACGAGCCTGGCAGAGCCTGGAGCAACGGGTTCAACAGGGCAGGCCAGACCGGCTGGCCGCTTGGCAGGAGTTGGCCCGCCACTATCCCCTGATGCAGCCGCATGTACGGGTGTTGGCCCGCTTCAGCAGCTTCCTTCTGCTGGGTAACCTGGCCGAGTTTGGATCCCCGCCCGCCCGCCTGCCCCCTGCCAGGGCAGAACAGGAGGCTGCCGCTGTGCCTCCACCGCCACCAGCAGCAAGGCAGATCCCGGCTTCTTCATCTTCCGCTTCCTCGCCGGCGCCTGAGCCTCCCGCCCACGGCCGCTCCTCCGCTCCCCAAGCCGAGCCAGAGCAAGCGGGCAGCCTCTCGGAGGCGGAGTTGTTGCGGGCTCTCATCCACGAGATCCAGACGCCCCTCAGCACCATCCGCACCTTGGTCAGCCTCATCCTGAAGCGGCGCGACCTGCCACCGCGGGTGCGGGAATACGTGGAGAAGATCGACCGCGAGTGCACCGAGCAAATCAACCGTTTCGGTCTGTTTTTCCAGGCCACAGAAACGGTCATGCCCGCTGCCACGCCAGGCGAGGGACGTCGGTTGCAACTGGAGCCGATTGCGCTGGTGGACTTGGTGCGGCAAAACCTGCCCCGCTGGCAGGAACAGGTGGAACGGCGGGGATCCCGCTTGGAGTTGGAGATCCCTGCCGAGCTGCCCGATGTGGTCAGCGATCCCAAAGCCCTGGAGGCGGTGCTATTTGGAATTATCGACCGCCTAGCCCGTAGTACTCCCGCTGGCAGCCGCATCCGCGCCCAATTGCTCAGCGCTGGCGAGCTGGTGAAGCTGCAGTTCCAGGTAAACACCCCCGAGGGGAGCGACACCCCTAGCCTGGAACTTAAGTCCCCTCAGCCAATTGGCCAGTTGTTGGTGGTGCAGCCAGATACCGGGGCCATTAGCCTCAGCCTGCCAGTAGCCCGAACCCTGTTCCGAGCTTTGGGGGGCTATCTCACTGTGCGCCATCGGGCTCGGCAAGGGGAAATTCTCAATATCTACTTACCCCGCCAGCTCTAGTCCGCCGGCCTGGAGCCGGTCTGAAGTGGCAAATCCCAGGGAGGATGGGGCTAGGATCGATTTGCTTGCTCCAGGAGAGTTGAAAGAGGGGATCCATGCCGAGAGCGAAAAAAGTTGCCGAACCTCACCCAGAGCCTGAGCCCGTCTGTGGGGGCGGGGATCCCAGGCCTGGCGGGGGGATCACTCTATCTGCCCAGCAGCTCTCCACCTTGCTCCACGAGATGCGCAATCCTCTAACCGCCCTGAGCACGCTGGCCAAGTTGTTGCAAAAGCGTCTGCCCCCCGACGATCGCAACCACTGGATTGGCCTGAGCATTGAACAGGAGTGCAAGCATCTGCAGGATCTGCTGGCGGAGCTGGAGCGCTTGGACGGGATCCCGGCTCCTCTCCAACTTCGGCCCCTCTCCTTGGCCGACCTGCTGCGGGAGTGGAGCCCTATTTATCAGGCCCTGGCGGAAGCGCAGGGACATCGCTTTCAGGCCGTTCTTCCCCCTTTCCTGCCGCCGGTACTGGCAGATCCCCGCGCCCTGCGCCAGGTGTTGGATAACTTAATCGACAACGCCTGCAAGTACACCCCGCCCCCCGGCGATATCCAGCTCAGGGTAGAGGTCAAGCCCGCCGAGGAAGCGAGAGGCTCAAGCGCCTCCTCTTGCCAGGAGGTGTGGATCGCTGTCTGCGACAACGGCCCCGGCATCCATCCTGAGAACCTGGAGCGGATCTTCGATCCGTTTTTTCGCGCCGATCCCTCCAAGCCGGGGCAGGGGCTGGGGTTGGCCATCAGCCGCGACTTGGCCGCCCAAATGGGAGGAGATCTCGAGGTGGAAAGCTCCCCCCAGGGCTCCTGCTTCCGCCTCAGATTGCTCACGGCCCAGTAGGGCTTAAATGGAGCAGGTATGTCTCTTCCAGCCAAAATCTTGAAAGCTATCCAGGAGCTGCACAATGGCCCCCTCCGCTCAAGCCAAATCCGAACCTGCCTCGGCACGGGCCCGCATCTTGTTGGTGGATGACGAGCCAGGCTTGCGGGAAGCAGTGCAAGCCTATCTAGAAGACAGCGGCTTTGAGGTGATCCCGGCTGCCAATGCCCAGCAAGCCCTGCAACTGCTCAGCACGACGCAGCCACAGTTGATTATTTCCGACATCATGATGCCGGGCATGGACGGCTACCAATTTTTGGCGCAAGTGCGAAAACTCGATCCCTACAGCCACCTGCCCGTGGTCTTCCTCACCGCCAAGGGGATGACCGCCGACCGCATCCAGGGCTACCGGGCCGGCGTCGATGCCTACTTGCCCAAGCCATTCGACCCGGAGGAGCTGGTGGCCATTGTCTCCAATCTCATCGAGCGCTCCCGCGCGGCCAGCCCCTCGGAGGTAGTGGCCCGCGAGCTGGCCTCGATTCGCGCCCTGTTGTCGGAGCGTACCCTGGCTGCCGCTCCTCCTCCACAGCCCTCTGCCCCTACCCCCTTGCCTCCACCCATCAAGGTAGAGCTGACGCCACGAGAACAGCAGGTGTTGGAGAAGGTGGCGGAGGGGTTGATGAACAAGGAGATCGCTAAGCAACTGCAGACCAGCGTGCGCAATGTGGAAAAATACGTCACCCGCCTCTTGAACAAGACGGGCACCAGCAGCCGCACGGAGCTGGTGCGCTACGCCCTCACCTACGGCCTGATCCGGTTGTAGTCCGCTTCCGTTACTTGCGCTCCCGCCTCCTGAACCAGCCGATCCCCAGCCCAGGCTTGCAGCTCCTTCGCCTCTTCCGGTTTGGTGGAAAAGGCCAGCGCCAGGGGCGCCGACGGAGGAACCAGCGCTGTCTCTGGCAGAACATCGTCAGGAAGCCTGAGCTGACAGGATCCCAGAAGCCAAGAGCTTCCAACCACAATCAAGAGAGGGGGAGAGTTTGGGGACGAAACTGGAGACGAAGCTGAGGCTGCGTGATAGCTACTTAGGCAGCTAGTGGTTGTAGCCAATCGCAGCACTTGGGCAGAGGCCCACGAAGCCAAGTTCTTAAGTAGAAGTTGCGCCTAGCACCATCTTCCCTTTAGCCTTAGCAAACCGAAGCGCATGGAATACTTGCCCCGTGCGCTACCGACGAGATGGGAATAGTGAGTATCCGAAGAGGTAGTTCTACCTTCCCTAGGAGTCCTCCCTTTTCCAAAAGTTGAAACCCTTGCTATGCTTGGGCAGAGTCACTTTCTCCGCCTGTAGGGAAGAGCACTAGAGGTTACTAGCTGTGACACAAGCCAAGAACTTCGAGCAGTTAGGAGCTTTATTTTGGCAAGGATCTTACTCTAACTTTTTTGCCCAAGCTGAGCAAGAAGGTATCCCTTCAATTCTCCTGGAGACCATTGCTCTATCCATTGCCCCTGAGTTTGCGGAAAGGTATGGGGGTGGATCTCCGGAAGGATTGCTGTGGCCACAGGCAAGGCGATTTTTGCAGGTTCTTTCGATTGTCTATCAGCCTGTTGCAGAACGCATGCGGCAGGAAGCCTTGAAGCTGCCCGCACGCGACTACCAGCGACTCCAGCTCCTGGGACACAGCCTTGACTACTTCGCCAAAGCTGGGGAAGAGGATTCTGTGTGGCTGGTGTTAAAACAAATCCTAGCAGATTGGCCACCCGACGCTTTTGCCAACTCCCTTTATGATCCTCCGCTGGGAGAGGAGGTGGCGCGCCTGTGGCTATTCCAGATTACTCGATACCTTTATGACCTCTTTCAAGATGAACCTGATGCCTTTTCATCTCAAGTTAGTTCCCTCTATCATTTCTACCATCGAGAAGCTGCTGTCGCTTATAGTCATTGGGTCGGTCAACAACGAAAAAATGACTCTGCTCAGCCAGAGCGGTACATCCCACCAGAGATTCGACTGGATGAACCTTTCGGGACGGCTCTTGCAGAAATCTGCAGGGATCCCTCCCTGCGGGTGGTGGTCGAGGTAGGGGCCAGTAGTGGAGAAGGATCCACAGCTGTTTTGCGATATGCCCTTCCTGACTCTGTTCGCATCTACAGCATAGAAGCTCATCCTGAGCGCTACAGGGAGCTGGCTAAGAGGGTAAGCGAGGATCCCCGCTGTATTCCCATTCACGCTGCTGCCCAACCTAGGATTGCTACAGTGGAGGAGGTGGAAGAATGGTTGGAATCTGGCTCTAGCATTTGGGCTCCCTATGGTCGAGAGCAGGCTTTACAGTGGCGTCGGGGGGATGAAGACTTACTCAAGTCTGTTCCCACGGATGGGGCAAGTCAAGTTCCCAATCCCGATCTTCTTCTCATCGACGGTGGCGAGTTTACAGGCTGGTACGACCTGCAAGCCTTCATGGAGCGGGGTGCTCGTCCCAAGTATATTGCCTTGGATGATATCCTTGCTTTTAAGAATAGCCGCGCCTTGAGGGAGCTTCCTAGCTGTGGCTACCGACTCATTCGCTGGGGAAATGCCCGCAACGGCTTTGCCATCTTTAAGGATATTAAAGCTACCCTTCCTATTCATTTCTTCACCATTGTATTGGATGGACAACCCTACATTGAGCGCCACTACCCTGTTCTCTGTCAGTTGGATAGGTTAGGGATCCCCTGGCAATGGGTGGTGGTTGAGGGCGTTGCTGCCTTGCGGCATGACACAGGGTGGAGTTTGGCCAACGGTGGCCGGATCCCTGAGGAGTATGCTCAAGGGCACAGCTTAGATGGCACAGTTGAATACTTGAGAGACTTGGCGGCCAAGGATACCCGTGTTCGGCTGGTTCAGAAGCCTGATGGCCAGTTTTGGGATGGCAAAATCGAAATGGTCAGGGCAGCTCAGCCTGATTATCCCTGCTTGCTGTGGCAGTTGGATGCTGATGAGATTTGGACAGCTGAACAAATCCGACGGGTGCATCGACGATTTGAAGCAGACCCCAGTTTAGAGGCAGCTCAGTTCTACTGTCGCTACTTTGTGGGCCCCAATCTTGTGTTGGACAACAAAGGCAAGTGGGGCAACAACCCTCAGATGGAGTGGTGGCGAGTTTGGAGGTGGGATCCCGCTGAGTGTGAGTGGCAAACTCACGAGCCGCCCATATTAACCCGAAATGGACAGGTTCCTAAGAAGGTTTTGACTGCAGACCAAGCAGAAGCAGAGGGCTTAGTGTTTGACCACTATGCCTATGCGTTGCGAAAGCAGGTGGAGTTTAAGGAGTCCTACTACGGCTATCAAGGGGCCGTAAAAGCCTGGGAAGAGCTGCAAAAAGCGGAAAAGCCCTGCTCGCTGCAGCCCTTTTTCCCCTGGGCATACGGGGATCCCTTAGTGGTAGAGGTGCGGGAGCGTCTTCACCTGTTTGTGGATGGAGTGTTCTTCCAATTTGCCCAAAGTGGTATTGCCACGGTTTGGCGCAACCTACTGCGAGAATTGCCCCGCTTTGGGATTCGCGTTACTTTCTACGATCGGGGCGGCATAGGAGAGCTACCCCAAGGTGTAGAGAGAATGCAGGGACATCCCTTTAGCTACGCCTACTGGGATGATCCTGAGTTGCGGCAAGCCTTTGCTTGGTCGGGGGCGGACGTTTTTATGAGCACTTACTATACCTATCTAGCTCCTGACGTTCCTCAGGTGCTCCTGCTCCATGACATGATCCCAGAGCTACTGGGTTGGGATCTGGCAGATCCCATGTGGCGCCAAAAGCACGCCGCCCTTGAAGTAGCCACTCGCATCATAGCGGTTAGCCAAAACACGGCCCGTGACCTCCTTCGCCTAACTGGGAAAGAGGCGGTGGTAGCTCACCCCGGAGTTGACACCAGTGTGTTCAAGCCGGATCCCTCGGCTACCCCCAAACACTGGCTACTCATTCAATGCTCGCAAGGAACCTACAAACGACACGAGTTGTTCTTCGAGGCTTATCAGCAGTGGTCCTACAAGCCCTTTCCTGTCCTTTGCACCGATGGGTCGTTTGTTCCAGAGACCTACCGGCAAGCTGCAGCTCCTCAGCCTGTCTTCAGCGCTCGCCTAGATCTACAGGGCATGGTTCATGCCTACCAGAATGCTGTAGCTCTGGTTTACCCAAGTGCCTATGAAGGATTTGGGCTACCGGTATTGGAGGCCATGGCCTGTGGAACCCCTGTCATCATCTATCCCAACTCTGCCTTGGTGGAAGCGGGAGGAGATGCTGCGTTCTACGTAGAAGATTCCCTGGCAGATACGATGGCTCAGGTTTTGGATCCGAAGCTGCGCGCTGAAAAAATCAGCAAAGGCTTGGAGTGGGTCAAGTCTTTTACCTGGGAGCGCATGGCCAGAGCGGTTCAGGAAGTCTTGCACTCTGCTGTGAGGCGATGAATTAGAATTACTTGGGTCGGGCGCGGGCGACCAGCTCATCCACATATTCGTTCCAGCGCAGACCCCGATGGGCCGGGATCCAGGCCACCCGCACCTGCGGGCACTGCTGCTTGAGTTGATACAGCTCCTGCACCAGATCCAAGTTTTCCACCGGCCCCGTGCGCCGCCGCCACCCCTGCGCTGCCCAGCGCTCCATCCAATCGTTGTAGGTCTGTACGCAAAGGTGGGAATCGCTGTAGATGGTGTCTATGCTGTTGCTCTGGGTGTCGCGACAATATTGCAAAGCCCGAATGAGGCCGGTCAATTCCATACGGTTGTTGGTGCTGGCGGGATCCCCTCCGTAAAACTCATCCACAATCTGGTCATCCTCAACCACCACCACCGCCCATCCCCCTGGCCCTGGATTGGGGGAACAGCCCCCGTCGGTAAAAATGCCACTAGGAGGGCAATCGGCCAGCCGTGGGGGAGGTGCTACTTGGCGGTTGCCCGGACGTAAGCTCTTGGCCATGATGGGATCCCTAGCCGACACCGGCAACTGCATTCTACCCCCTGGAGGGCCTGTCGGCGCCGTCGTGGCTGGAAAAGTATCTTTTCGCGCTACCGGCAGCATAAGCCTGTAGAGGCATCAGAAGCCGAGTTATTTGGCCAAACAGCGCGAATAAAAACCCCCAGAAAAGCTGGGGGAGGAGTGGTGTGTTGAGGTGATGAATACTTGCATGATATCTCTTGAAGCCGGTGGGTAGCCGCAAATGGCAAACGATCTCTGCGTTTTCTTGCAGAAATCATTGCAAACGGGAGCAAGCGCCAGACACTAGAAATCAGGACGGTAGAGAAAATCTGTTCCCCCTTGGTTACAGATAGTGTTTCTCATCTGAACATATGCCTTACTAAGGGCTAGATGTAGAGAAGCCCTAGATAACTTTTTTATGCACCTGCTGCCGACGCTAGGGATTGTGTCAGGCCCAGATGGGCATAAAGGCGGGAAAAGTCAAAGTTTGCTGACATTAACTCCTGGATGCAGCGAACCTTAACCTCCTCGTGCAGGCGGATCTGGCCGAAAACCCGCTCGATGCGATTGATGGTGGTGAAGGTATCCAGATCCACGGAGAGGATCGGCACTTCCAGTTCTTCGGCCCGCGCCCGGATGCGGGGATCCAGAGGCAGCTTGCCGGTCAAGATTAGGCAGAGGGTGGAGGTTTCCAGGGCGGCCAGTTGAATATCGGTGCGGTCGCCGCCGGTGATCACCGCCTTGTGCTCCAGCTTGCGGAAGTACTTCAAGGCGGAGTTGACGTTCATCGCCCCCACCGCGATGTCTTCGACCATCAAGTCCATCCGATCCGGGCAGCAGAGCACCTCGGCCTCCAGTTGCCGCGCCAGCTCCCCAACGCTGATGCTGCGCAAAATGCGGTGGGAGGGCAAAATGCCCAAAACCGGGATCCCTTGCGCCTCCAGAAAGGGTCGAACGATGGTCTTTGCCGGCTCCATCTGGTCGGGTGGCACATCGTTGAGCAGCACGCCGGCCAAATGGGATCCCAGTTGGCGGTGGGCAAAGAGAAGAGAATCGACCGCCAAAGGGGAATGGTAGCGGCTGATCAGCAGTACCTGAGCATCCAGGGCTTGGGCCATTTTGGCCAGGGAGAGGCCGAACAACTCGCCCTCGTAGAGATCGGCCGGGCCCTCTAGCAGGATCAAATCCGCAGCGGATCCCGTGGCAAACTTCAGCAGAGGGGCGACAGAGCGCGCGGGATCTGGCTCCCCCGGAGACTGCTGGATATGGGTCAGCAACGCCTCTTCGTCGAGCTGGAAAAGCATGGGTGGCATCTGGGTCAGCTGCAGCGTCTCCGCTACAAAGCGCATATCCGGGTCTATCCCTTCCGGGGATCCATCCTCCCGGGCGCAAGATCCGAGCGGCTTCCCATAAGTAATTTTCACTCCTTGTTGCTGCAGATGCTTGGCCAAACCCAAGACAGCCGCCGACTTGCCGCTGAAAGGTTCGGTAGAACCGATTAGGAGGAACTTGGACACGGAAAGCTCCCAATACGCAAGGGACAACGAGGGTGTAGCTGAGGTTACCTGTTACTCAGTCTAGCGGAGGCCGCTTGGGGGAAACCTCGGGGCTGCCTCCGAGGGAAGCTGGAGATTTCCCGGCGGGGCTGTGAGCTGGGGAACCACCTCCAACCTCTGCTCTCCCCCTTTGGATTTCCTTGTCCTCTGGTCAGGAGATTACCCGATTAAAATTGGCTCTTCCGGGTAGATCACCAACTGACGCGGTTGCTGCTGGGCCAAAGCCAGGACAATGGTTAACGCCCCCAGCCGGCCCCAGAACATCACCAAAACGATAATCAGTTGGCCGAACAAATTCAGCTCCCCCGTGAACCCCGTCGAGAGGCCACAGGTAGCAAAAGCGGAGATGACCTCGAAGAGCACCGGATCCAGCCTGCTGTGGTGGTGGGTAATTAAGATCAGCCAAGTTGCCAATAGCACCACGAACAGAGAGACGGTCAACACCGCTGCTGCCTTGCGCACCATCGAGGGATCCAAACTGCGCCCCGCAATCTGGGCGCTGGGCAAACCGCGGGCATAGCCCCACAAGGCCAACACCAACACTGCCAAGGTGCCGGTGGTGATGCCACCCCCCATGGAAGCCGGAGCTGCCCCGATAAACATGAGAGCCATCAGCAACAACTGACTTGCCGGGGTCAAATCCTCAATGGGGATCCCGGCGAACCCGGCGGTACGGGCCGAAACCGATTGAAAAAATGTCAGGCCCAAGCGGCGGGGCCAGCTTACCTCCTGCAAGGATCCCTGGGGCAAGCTCTCGGCCAAGAACATCCCCAGTCCGCCCGTGCAGAGCAAGACCACCACCACGACCAGGGTGATGCGGGTGTGCAGAGAGGGGCGGTGGCCCCGGGGCCAAGTTAGCAGATCCGACAAAACCGGGATGCCCAAGCCGCCGATAAAAATCAGAGCCGCCAAGATCGCCAGCGACAGGCCATCCGTAGGGATCCCTTCGGCGCCAAATAGATCAAACCCCGCATTGCAAAAGGCCGAGACCGCGTGAAAAATCGCCAGAAAAACTGCTCGCTCCGGCCCGTAGAGATCCCGCCAGTGCACCCAGAGCAGCAAAGCTCCGCCCAGCTCAATCAGGGTGACCCCGATCAACACCCGCCGCGTCAATTCGAGAATAGCCCCCGGATCGATCAGGCCCAGCGAGTTGCACAGCGCCAAGCGGTTGAGCAGGGAAATGCGCCGCCCGAGCAGTTGAAAGACCACCACCGCCAGCACCATGAAGCCGACCCCGCCAATTTGGATCAACAGCAGCAACACGATCTGGCCGAACAAAGTGAGATCCTCCGCCGCCACAATCGTCGAGAGACCCGTTACGCTCAGGGCGGACATGGCCGTAAACAGCGCCTCATTCCAGCTCAAGGGATCCCCGCGCCCAATTCCCGGCAGCATCAGTAGCAAAGTCCCCACCACCGCCAGCAGGCCCAACCCCGCGACCAGGCGCAGGGGCGGCGGCAGCGGGCGACGCCTGTCCCCAAAAAAGAGCCGGTGTAAGCGACTGGCCGGGATCCAAGAGGACTGAGGCAGCGTCGGGCGAGGGGTTCCTGAAGATCGGGGAGACACCCATCCCTCAGCCCCCTCGGGTTGCGGCGGCGGGACGCAGCCCTCTCTCATCGGATCCCCCGTTACATCTCGTTCAGCCGCGAGATGTTGGTATTGGCCCCCAGCACCACCAGCAGATCCCCCTTCTCCAGCAGGTAATCTGCCGGGGGAGAAACCACCAACGATTGTTTTCGCTTCACCACCAAAACTGTGATGCCGAAGCGGCGACGCAAGTCCGACTCCGCCAGCGTATGGCCCACCAGCGCCTCCGGCACCTCCAGCTCGGTGATGCTGTAACCCGGCTCCAGCTCCAATTGATCTAGGATCCCTGGTGCCGTCAGCACCTGAGCCAAACGTCGCCCCGCCTCCTGCTCCGGCAACACCACCCGATCCGCTCCCACCCGCAAGAGAATCGAGCGTTGCCGCTCTGTCGAAGCCTTGCAAACCACGTTGCGCACCCCCAAACTCTTGAGGGCCACCGTCGTCAACAGATTGCTCTCGAAATCGCTGCCGATGGCCACCACCACGGTGTCGAAGGAGAGAATATCCACCGCCCGCAGGGCATCCTCATCGCTGGAATCCAGCGCCACCACCTGCGTTAGCTGATCCGCCAGACGCTGCACAATCTCCCGGCTGCGGTCGATCCCCAAAACATTGTGCCCTCGCTCCATCAGCGTGAGGGCCAAGCTCGTGCCGAAGCGTCCCAGACCGATCACCGCATACTCGCGATCCGCCCGCCCCATGCGCCCCCTTGCCCTTCCTTGCAAGACCAAACACTGATCATATGCCGACGCAGCGGGATCCAGCAGGGCTGTGACCCTAGGCAGACTCAGGTTTAGGCAGGGTGGAAGGGTGAGGGATCAGCTCGTGCGTGGAACGGCGCTCCACCATCTCGGCCGTGATGCGCACGTATTTGATATCCCGGCGAGAGGGAACCTCGTACATCACGTCCAGCATTAGCTCTTCCACAATGGCCCGCAGCGCCCGCGCCCCCGTTTTGCGACGGTAGGCTTCCTTGGCAATGGCAGAAATGGCAGCCGGCTCGAACTCTAGCTCCACCCCGTCCATGCGCAACAGCTTCTGGGCCTGCTTGAGGATGGCATTTTTAGGCTGCGTCAAGATGGCCTCGAGGGCCTTCTCGTCCAGGGGATCCAGGGTAGCCACCACCGGCAGCCGCCCTATGAATTCTGGGATCATGCCGTACTTGATCAAATCCTCCGGCTCCAGCGCCTTGAGGGCATCGGCCAGGCGTTGCTCACGGGTAACTGCTAGCTGCTCCCCTGGCTTGATAAAGCCCATCGACTTTTTGCCAATGCGCTGCTCGATCACCTTCTCCAGGCCGACAAAAGCGCCCCCACAGATGAAGAGAATGTTGGAAGTGTCGATTTGAATGCAGTCTTGGTAGGGGTGCTTGCGCCCTCCCTGCGGAGGCACGTTGGCAATAGTTCCCTCCAGCATCTTCAACAAAGCCTGCTGCACCCCTTCGCCGGAAACGTCGCGGGTAATGGAAGGGTTTTCGCTCTTGCGGGCAATTTTGTCGATTTCGTCGATGTAGATGATGCCGCGCTGGGCTTCTTCCACATCCATGTCCGCCACCTGCAGCAGGCGCAACAGGATGTTTTCCACATCTTCGCCGACGTAGCCGGCTTCGGTGAGGGTAGTGGCATCGGCAACGGCAAAGGGCACATCCAACATGCGGGCCAGGGTTTCGGCCAGCAGGGTTTTGCCGGAGCCGGTGGGGCCAATGACCAAAATGTTGGACTTTTGCAGTTCCACCTCATCCAGCTCCGCAGCTCCGAGGCTGTTGGGGTTGGCCTTAGCAGCCAGCCGCTTGTAGTGGTTGTAAACCGCCACCGACAGAACCTTCTTGGCCTTCTCTTGGCCAATCACGTACTGGTCAAGGTAGCGCATGATCTCGCGCGGCTTAGGCAACTGTGCCAGAGAAGGCAAGCTGCGAGAGGATTTTCTAGGGGTTTCGCGACGGCTGGCAGCAGGGGCTGTGGCAGGTGGGGTATTGCCGTCGTAGAGTTCCTCCTCCAAAATCTCGTTGCACAGCTCCACACACTCGTCGCAGATGTAGACCCCCGGCCCCGCAATCAACTTACGCACTTGATCCTGGGACTTATTACAGAAGGAGCATCTCAGGTGGGAGTCATGCTTGGCCATGGGATCCTCGTTGCTGTTTGCTCTTGGCTATTGTGTTCGGCGAATTCCAGGAAAGACAGGACGCTCTGGTGCTGCTTAAACGTGGGGCGCGGCCGCAGAGGCGTAGGAATACTGAAGGGACAGAACTTACTGACCTACTAGTCTAGCACTTCCTTCCAGCTTGTGGGCTTCCTAAGCCGGCTGTAGAGGATAGCTCTGCGGCGATTGGATAGAAAGTTGATAAGAAAACCGCCCGACTCGACGTCGAGCGGCGGATGGTGTGAGGAGTGAACGGAAACATGCGTCTCCGCTACTCTCATGATAGTGGAATGTTCCTAACTCTGGCAGAGACGGTCGTCGGAAGCAAGTGGGCTTTTTGGTTCGGTTGGATACCCTCTGGAGCGGAACCAGGGTAGATCTTGAGCACCAAAAAGGGGAAGGGACTGTCCGTGTTTCGTCCTCTTCCCCCTCTGGCGTCCACTCCTCACAGAATCGCATGATAAACCATCGCCAGGGCGAGGACAAGCCGGCCTTCCCAAATTTTTTCTCGTCAAGGATGGAGATCACTTCGGATCCAACGCCAGCAGCTCCGCCTCGCTCAGGAGAGGGATCCCCAAAGCCTGGGCCTGCTTGAGTTTGGAGCCGGGATCCGACCCTACCACCACATAGTCGGTTTGGCGGCTGACGCTGGCGGTCACTTTGCCGCCGCGGCTTTCAATCCAAGCCTTGGCCTGCTGGCGGGAGAGAGTAGGCAGGGTGCCGGTGATGACAAACTTCTTCCCAGCCAGAACCTGGGAGACGGCAGGGGCCGCTTGCCGGGGCAGGGCAGGGATCCCCAGCTCCCGCAGCTCCTGCAGCAACTTCTGGTGGGCGGGATCGGCAAACCAGGCCACCACCGCCTCGGCAATTTCCGCCCCTATCCCGTAGATTTGGGCGATGTCTTCAGCCCTGGCCTGGGCCAAGAGTTCTGGGGCGGGGAAATGCTGGGCCAAAATCTGGGCGGTCACCACCCCCACATGGGGGATCCCCAGCCCGTAGAGCACGCGCTCCCAGGGCTGTTGACGGGAGCGCTGGATGGCCTGCACCAGCTTCTGGCTGGAACGGGATCCCATCCCCTCCAGGCTCTCCAAGTGTTCCGGGGTGAGGCGGTAGAGATCGGCCACGGTGCGCACCCCCAGCTTTTCTACTAACTGGGCCACCCGCTTTTCCCCCAGGCCCTCGATATCCATGGCGTCGCGGCTGGCCCAGTGCTGCAGTTGCCCCCTGATCTTGGCCGGACAAGCTGGGTTGGGGCAGCGGGTTATCGCCTCGCCGGCAGGGCGAACCAAAAGGGTGCCGCACTCGGGACAGTGGCTGGGCAGGCGGTAGGGAACGGCATCGGGGGGGCGCAGCTCCTTGAGGATCCCCACCACCTCAGGGATGATCTCCCCGGCCTTGCGCACGATGGCGGTGTCGCCGATGTGGACATCCAGCTCTTCCAGGCGATCGGCATTGTGCAGGCTGGCGCGGCTGACGGTGGTGCCCGCCAGAAGAACCGGCTCCAGCTCCGCCACCGGCGTGACGGCTCCGGTGCGGCCTACGCTGGCCACGATGGCGCGAATGCGGGTGGGGACTTCCTGGGCAGGGTATTTGAGGGCAATGGCCCAGCGGGGGAATTTTTGCGTAAAGCCGGCCTCCTCTTGCAGCCGCAGGGAGTTGAGCTTCACTACCACACCGTCACAGGCATAGGGAAGCTGGGCCTGCCGCCACCGCTCGTAGAACTGGACCACCTCCTCGAGGCCCCGGCACACCTGGGACAGAGGATTGACGGGCAATCCCAGGTCTTTTAGCCGCTGCAGACACTCCCACTGGGTTTGGGGGGGATCCCCGCTTGGCCACCCCTCCGGCCAGTGGAGAGCGTAGGCAAAGAAGCTGAGCTTGCGGGCGGCAACCACGCGGCTATCCAACTGGCGCAAGGTGCCGGCGGCGCAGTTGCGCGGGTTGGCAAAGGGGGGATCCCCGGCGGAGCATCGCTCCCGGTTGATGCGCTCGAACTCAGCAATGGGGAGATAGGCCTCTCCTCGCACCTCCAGGACCGGCGGGGGAGCGGCGGTTGCCAAGCGCAGGGGAATAGAAGGGATGGCGCGGATATTGGGGGTAATGTCCTCACCTGACTGTCCATCGCCGCGGGTGGCCCCCCGCTGCAGCAGCCCATCCACATAGGTAAGAGCCAGGGCAGCGCCGTCAATTTTCAGCTCGCACACATATTCCAGCTCCCCTTCCTCAGGGGTGCGCCCCAGAACCCGCCACAGGCGCTCTTGCCATTCCTTTAGCTCTTCCAGGTTGAAGGCGTTTTCCAGACTGTAGAGGGGGATGCGGTGGGAAACGGTGGGGAACTGCTCGGCGGGCTTTTCCCCTACCCGCTGGGTGGGGCTGTCGGGGGTGATGAGCTCGGGGTAGGCCCGCTCCAGCTCCTGCAGCTCGCGGTAGAGGCGGTCGTAAACGCTGTCTTCCAGAATGGGGGCATCGTGGACGTAGTAGGCAATGCTGGCCTTCTGCAGCAGAGCGCGCAGCTCGCGGGCGCGCTGTTCCAATTTTGGATCCATACTCTTGTTGCACCGTTGGCTAGGTCTAGCTTAGGTTCAACGCTCTCATCTCTCTCAGGCTGCCGCTGCTCTGCCCCCTTGTCAGCCTAACCCCCAAAAAGCTGGGCAATGCAGATCCCAGCTTGCAGCTGCAGGCGAGATGAGGCGAGAACTCCCCGTAGAAGCGGGCTGGCGGTGCCGGAAGCAGAGGCCGGCTACCACAGCGGTTGCCACCCATGGAGCGCCTCGTAGTGGCGCCTACCTTATTTCCTGCGACTGCAAGTGCCCGTAGGCTTGGGCCGCAGCGGCCATTTCTGCCGCCTTTTTGGAGCGCCCCTCGCCGCGGCCCCAACATTGGCCGTGGCCCCAAACTTCCATGGTGAAGTGCGGCGGGTGTTCCCGGGCAGCCACCAGACGATATTCCGGCAAGGTGCCCCATAGGCGTTGGGTCAGTTCCTGCAGCGCGGCTTTCGGGTTGCGCCGAGTGGGATCCTGGAACCACTGCTCCACCCGTTGGCGAAAGTAGGGATCCAGCCAAGGATGCAGCCGGGCCAGGGTGTGCATGCCCCAGCTCAGGTATAGGGATCCCAACACCGCCTCAAAAGCATCGGCTAAGCGCCGCTCCCGTCCGGCCAGGTCGTTTTGGGAGCTGGATCCCACCTCAAGGTAGCGCTCTAGGCCATGCAGATCCGCCAGTTCCGCCAGGTGGGCATCGCTGATCAGATCCGAGCGAACTGCGGTCAGCTCTCCCACCGACAAGTGGGGATAGGACTGGAACAAGAACTCAGTGGCCAAAATGCGCAGGACAGAATCCCCTAAGAACTCCAGCCGGTCGTTGTTGCGCTGGCCATCCAGAGAAGGGTGAATCAAAGCTTGATCCAACAGATCCCAGCGCAGTTGCTCCAGCCAGGCGGGATCCTTGAACCCCAACCGGTTCAGCAGGTGCTCTAAGGCGCGGCGACGAGGTGGGATCGGCTCAACCATAAAACCTGCGGCAAAATCTCTACACCTAGAATGCTCTCAGTGCTCACCTTGTGCTACAGGAGTAGTATAAGCCTTTGGAGAGGATCCCTGCATGCATGCCCACGCCCACCCTCGCACTCCCACCACCGAGATGGAGGTGACCAGCATTCGTCTGGAGCGGGAACTGAAGCAACGACTGAAGGCGTTGGCCGGCGGCCAGGGCTACCAGGCCTTGATCCGCGAAATTCTCTGGGGCTATGTCTTGCGCCACTCTCAAGAGGCTGCCACCCTCACCGCCGAGGATATTCAGGCCAGTTTCCCCGCCACGGCTCAGCGGCCCCAGCGTTGCGCCCTCACTGGCCAGGCCATCCAGCCACAGGAGCCGATGCTGCTGGGGTTGACTACGGACGGGAAATTGGTTCCCCTCAGCCCTGCCAGCCTCTGATTCTGGAACTCGAGTTAGTCCAGAGAGCCCTGGAGCAACCGACTCGACCGGCTTCTGCTAAGTTCCGCGGATTTCTCGATATCTTCTGGCGCGTTCTTCGGCGAGATCAGGGGCTTGCGCCTTGGCAACGGCCTCTTGCAGTTGTGCCATCACTGCTTCTGGGGGGTCGGCAGAGCGGACGACGTAGAACATCAAGTTAATGGCTTCGGCGGCCGTCAGCTTAAGGTTCTCTTTTCCTTTTGGCACCAGCGCGATCTTGCCGTCTGTTGTCGTAATCGCCGTATGGGATCCTTTGGCAAGAATCTCCCCAGCTTTTTCCAGAGTGACAAGCATATCCGTGCCTCACCTCAGCAGGACACCTATCATCCTATCGGATGTCTTGTGCGAGCAAAGCCGGAGGGATTTAAGCAGTTTGGCGGATTATAAGAGATGCCCTCGCGCTTCCAGCCAAGCGTACAGGTAGGGAAATAGCTTTTGGTTGGCTGCCGGAAAGGGAAATTGCGACAGCTCCGCCGGCTCGACCCAGCGCACTTCGCTGCATTGCAGGGCTTGAGCTTCTCCGCGCAAATAGCGGCAGATAAAAGCAATAAGGGTGATGGTGAAAT
>Ga0308394_1000372_pt1 | contig 25046 bp, 21 predicted proteins | sample Hotspr2Sampleme2_FD_202366 | JGI IMG/M metagenome (GOLD analysis project Ga0308394, IMG submission 202366) | Hot spring phototrophic mat microbial communities from Mushroom Spring, Yellowstone National Park, Wyoming, United States - 20050701_me2 ...
TTCGGAAAAGTGATACGACGTAGCGTTGGAGCATCCGCCATGTCCGATACGTTGCTCTGCCATGGCAAATTTCGTCAATGAGTGACCGACTATCAATGCCTGTTGTGGGATCGGTGTACCAAACGACGATATTCTCGCGTGCACGGTCGTCCACAATGTGGAATTTCTCGGCAAAGGAGCGAAACTGGAAGATGAATTTGAGAGCATTGCGAACCAAGCATTCATCGAAGCCCGCTTCGTCAAACGAATTGACGCGGCGGAAGAAAGATTTGAAGTATGCTTCGTAATACTCTGGGCTCAGCGCTAAGGACTGCCTCGTGCGCAGCAGTTCCGACGTTGCATCTTCAGCTTTACTCAAGACGCCTTGTGGGATTTGTGTCGGCGGACGGAAGACGACGACCCTGCCTTTCGTTGGCAGTCTCTGTTCACGGTTGCAGCGACCGGCTGCTTGTGCGATCGAGTCCAACCCCGCAAGTGCCCTATAAACAACAGGGAAATCGATGTCCACCCCAGCTTCGATAAGCTGTGTGCTGATGACACGGACAGGCTCTCCACGCCGGAGCCGTTCCTTAATCTCGCGGATACGGTGGCTGCGGTGTTGCCCACAGAGGAGTGTAGAAAGGAGGAACGTCCCTTCGGGCATCAACCGGTGCAAGTCGCGGCAATCCTTGCGTGAGTTGACAATGCAGAGCACTTGCTCGTAAGAGCTGAGTATCTGAGCAACCTCGTCCCACGAAAGTTCGGCTTTCCTTTCTACCGTCAGCTCCACTCGGTCGAGCATGTGAGCAAGGTCGTTTGGATTCTCGATGATCGCTCGGACACCCGAAAGCCCATTGAGCACATTCGGTGGTGCGCCGATCGTTCCCTCGAACGTCGGCAGTGTTGCCGTCATCAGCACCACAGTGCACCCGAAGTAATCCACCAACCCTTGCAACACTGACAGAATCGGACGGAGATGCACCGACGGTAGGAGCTGTGCTTCGTCGAGGATGATGACGCTGCGCGCGATGTTGTGGAGCTTCCGCACTTGCGACGGGCGGCACCCGAGGAGCGACTCAAAGAGTTGAACCGTGGTGGTAACAATGATCGGCGCGTCCCAGTTCTCCGTTGCAAGTCTTGCGCGTTGGAATAGCTCATCCTGGTCGGGTGTATCTGCAATCGGGTCGAAATTGCTGTGGTGTTCGACGACTGCATCACCGAAGAGCTCACCGTCACGGTCTCCACTATCGCTGCCGTAGCGAAGAACTGCCCCTGTCTGCTCGATGATGCTCGTGTAGGGTATAGCGACGATGATTCGCTGATGTCCATATCTCCAAGCATGCTCGAGTGCAAACGCGACCGACGCGAGCGTTTTGCCTCCCCCTGTCGGCACAACGAGCGAGAAGAACCCTGGCTCGAGCGCCGCCTTCGCACGACACTGACGGTGAATCTCTTTCCGAATCTCATTGATGAGCGTCTGCGGTGCTGAGCACTCGAGTTGCTCGATGTACTGTTCGAACTTTGTCCGCAACTGGTCGAGCTGAGGGTAGCGGCCACGTTCTGCCGCGACGTCCGGTTGCATGAAGCGCTCCGTGTCGAGGATGTCTGCATCAACCAAACAAGAAAAAAGCATGCGGACCCACAAGTGGAGTTGCTCCGGTGCATCTTTCCACGGTGGTGGTTGCGAGGTTGGTGCAGTGCACGTTAGAAATTGCTCTACGTGTGGCAAGGCACGCACACACTCGTAATAAGCTCGCTCGCGTTCCTCGATCGTGAGGCGATGGTCAAGGTCGCCATACCAATCGGCCAAGCCAGCATGATGACCCGCGATGCAGTAGGCAATCGTTCTTGCAGGAGCACACTGCTGGAACCGTTCGAGCGCAGCAATCGCCCCAACGCCACTGTGTCGAGGTCCTTTCGGTTTCCGTACGTTGGGATCGTGCGACGGCTGACTTCGTAGGTACGCTTGCCAGTCGGGGTGGAACTTGCCGAGGTCGTGCAGCAACCCAATGTAGTAAGCCCAATCGCTGCTACCGAAGCAGTCAGCATAGGCAGCAGCAGAGGTAGCAACTGATTCGAGATGCTCGGCTAAACTGTGCCACTGAGCCTGGCCGTTCGGCTCTGTCCGTACATGCGCAACATCTTGCATCGGCATCGTTCACATGGTCCAACACCACAGCGCCAAAGTTAGCGCATAGCACAACAAGTGCACGAACTCTCGAGATGCTGCACATGCGACACGCCCACACAGATGCAACAGCGCTTGTGTTAGAACCGCGGTGCGTGCTAAGTTTGCGCGTGCAAAACGTATCATCACTTTTCGGAGGAAACGATGAACTCACAACACTTTCTGCAGCGTCGTGGGCAGTATCAGCGTGTAGGCGTGTGGCGCGCGCTTGTCTTAGTGTGGGTGGTGGTAGCGTGGGCGGCGATGCCCAGTTTAGCACAGCGGCTTATCTGGCTGGGTACGTTGCCGGGCGGCGATGTGAGCAATGCTTTTGGCGTTTCTGCCGATGGCTCCGTCGTGGTCGGCATTGCTCGGAATGCCGCAGGGCAGCAGCGTGCCTTTCGCTGGACGGCGGCGCGTGGGATGCAAGACCTCGGCACGCTGCCGGGCTGTGATGTGAGCGAGGCTCGAGGCGTTTCTGCCGATGGCTCCGTCGTGGTCGGCAAGGCTGAGGGCCCATTTCAGATGCGTGCTTTTCGCTGGACGGCCGCGGGTGGGATGCAGGACCTCCTCGGCACGCTGGGCGGCAATTGGAGCGAGGCTACTGGCGTTTCCGCCAATGGCTTAGTGGTGGTCGGCAAGGCTTACAACGCCGCAGATTATGCTCGTGCCTTTCGCTGTACGGCAGCTGGTTGGATTCAAGACCTCGGTACACTGGGCGGTAAACAAAGCGCGGCTTATGGCGTTTCCGCCGATGGCTCCGTCGTGGTCGGCACGGCGTGGAACGCAGCATCTAAGTGGCGCGCCTTTCGCTGGACGGCGGCGCGTGGGATGCAAGACCTCGGCACGCTGCCGGGCGGTGATGGGAGCGAGGCTTATGGCGTTTCCGCCGATGGCCCCGTCGTGGTCGGCACGGCGTGGAACTTCAGAGATGAGTATCGTCCCTTTCGTTGGACGGCGGCGGGTGGGATGGAGGACTTGAACTTCACCTACGCCAACCTGCTGACCGACGGCTCGGTGCTTGTGGTGGCACGCGCCATCTCCCCCGATGGGCGCTATATTGTGGGTGGCGGCTACAACGCCGCCACAGGGCGCGGCGAAGCCTACCTTCTGGACGTCGTAGGTTATAGCAACGTTGACGAACAATCAGGTACCCCAGGATTGGAGCTGCACCTGCTCCCGCAACCAGCACACGAGAATGTGGTGATAAAGCTGAGTCGCGCTGATGGCGTGCGTGGCATCACACTTGCCGTGTACGACGCGCTTGGACGTGCAGTGGCAGAGCCGCTGTGCAACGCAGTGCTATCGCCAGGAGTGCAGCAAGTAGAGCTGGACGTGCACACCTGGGCTGCGGGGCAGTAAACGGTGGTGCTTCGCACGGAGGCGGGGAGCACCGCACTACCGCTCGTGGTGGTGCGGTAGAACACGAACGTATCGCAATTCCTTGAGGCCTGCTAACGCAGCAGGTGGGTGCGGGGTGTATCATCTTCGAGCGATGGATTGGGGATGTGGGTAAACGCAATCCGCATCGGCGCAGCGTCCCGCACAGCGTGTGACGCCGCAAGGTAGATCATCCCCGGTCCGTGGCGTGCGTTGATCCGGTCGAGCGCCTCTAGTATCGCGCGCTGCCGCTCGTGGTCGGCATCGAGTGGGAGTGCTAACTGCAAGCCTGAGGGCTGGAGCTGGCTCAACGAGACCCACACGTGGAACGGCGTGCGCCGTCGGTCGAACTCCTTCCACATCGAGCGTAGCGCCCCGACGAGCAGGAACGTATCCGCCGTCGGGAAAAGACGCATCTGGCGCTCCCAGCGACCAGCAGGCAGCAGCTCGACGCCAACATCCATTTGCCCTGCGATGAGCTCAAGCTGACGCATGCGCATCGCTGCTTTCTGCACAAGGCGGTGCAGAACGGCAAACGCTGCATCGGGAGAGCGTAACTGCGGCGGCAAGACGTGCGAATGCCCCACGCTCCGCCGACGGTGCGGCGGCTGGTAGGTGCACTCCCCCCGCAGGTGTGCGTAGAAGCGCTCCCCTTCGATGCCTCCCCAGACCTGGCGCAACTGTGCCCGGCTTGCTCGGTAGAGGTCGGCGATCGTCCGAATCCCTGCACTGTGGAGCCGCGCTTCCATCCGTCGCCCAATCCCACACAGGTCCTGGAGCTCAAGATGCAGCAAGCGCTCGGGGACATCCTGCTTCTGCAGGAGCACCAGTCCGTTGGGCTTTTCCAGCTCGGCGGCAGTTTTCGAAAGAAACGGATTCGGCGCAATCCCGATCGAGCAGCTAAGCACGGTCCCAAAACGCTCGCGAATGGCTGCCTTTATTGCAGTCGCAATCGCAATTGCGCGGTCGGGATGGCGCTCGGAGCCATGGAGTCGGCAGATGACCTCGTCAATGGAGCGCACTTCGCCGATCGGAATGCACTGCTCGATGACGTCGAGTAGCTCGTGGTGAAGCTGCACGTAGAGTGCAGGCCGCGCGACGACCAGCTCAATCTGCGGGCAGCGTTGCTTTGCCTCCCTCACTGGTGTACCAGTCTTGATGCCGAAGGGCCGCGCCTGGTAGCTGGCAGCAATGATACACGTTGTCTCCGCTTCGACAGCAACCACACCGACGGGCTTCCCTCGCAGTTCGGGGCGAAGGTACTGCTCGCACGATGCAAAAAACGCATCGAAGTCAACGTAGAGATACTCGACCATAAGCTATGAGGGAGTGAGCGCGCCGGCAAATATAGCGTGCAGATTTCCCCTTCCGCAGGGTGTACGTGATGGCGCTGTGGGACTCGTCCAGTAGTCCCAACGGGATTCGAACCCGTACCGCCACCTTGAAAGGGTGGTGACCTAACCATTAGTCGATGGGACCGTTTCTGCTCGCACACTGCCTTCTCTCGGGGTGCACTATTGCTGCACTCGAGTGTTAGCAGCGTGCTAATTTGGTGTGCAAAAATACGACATGGTTTTTCCTTCTCCAGCAGCGATGCTCACGATTGGTCTGACGGGCAGCATCGGCAGCGGCAAAAGCACCGTCGCCGACATCATGAAGCGAAGCGGCATTACGGTCCTTTCTAGCGACGCACTTGCACGGCAGGTCGTAGAGCATTACCCAGCCGTCCGCGCTGCGCTTGCGAAAGAATTCGGCGATGCAATTGTCCCACGGTCGGGACCGATTGACCGTGCAGCGTTGGCAAGCGCTCTGTTCGGTCCGACCGAGGAGCACCGCCGCCGCCGTCAATTCGTCGAGCGCCTGGTTCATCCGCGCGTCCTTGAACAGATTGCCTCTGCTCTCGAGCAGCTCGCCGCTCGTGGCGAGCAGCTTGCCGTCGTCGAATCGGCGCTGATCTACCGCACCGGTATCGAGGAACTGTTCGATTACATCGTCGCCGTCGTCGCACCCGAAGCACTCCGCCGCGAACGGCTCCGCAAGCGCGGCACGCTCGATCAGGATTTCATCCATCGCCAAGCGCTCCAAGACTCCGACGACGAGCTCCGCGAGCGTGCGGATTTTATCATCGAGAACGAAGGCACCCTTGCCGAACTCGAGGCAGCAACCCACACGCTCATCCCAATACTCCGCGCTCTTCCGCCACGACCAGTGGAGACTTCGATCCGAGAGGACCAATGAGCAAGTGGCTTGCAAAACTCCAAGATGCAACCAATGCATCCAAGCAGGAGCTTGTGGCGGTGCTCGTCCTCCTTGGACTGACAATCGCAGCACTGGCCATCACGTACTACCGCGTCCGCATTGCGGAGGATGAAACTCGCCAGTGGCTCCGTGCGCTCGACAGTCTGGCTCGCATGGAAGAGCAACCCTTTGCCACTGCCGATTCCGCCCTACCGGAGGTTCCCATACCCGACTCGACGCACCACCCATTGCAGAACCGCCGCTACGAACGCAAAAAGCCCCCGCAATTGCCGATCAACGTCAACACTGCGTCAAAGCAGCAACTGATGCAGCTTCCGGGCGTCGGCGAGGCGACCGCTGAGCGCATCATCGCAGAACGCACCAAGCAACCATTTACCACACCGGATGATTTGCTCCGCGTCCAGGGGATCGGCAAGAAAAAACTGGAGCAGCTCCGCCCGTACGTCCGCACGCAATGAAGGAAGGCGCTCATCCGTTGATGTGGTGCCACACCCATTTGCACAGCACGATGATCTACCTGGATAACGCAGCAACCACCCGATTGGACGAACACGTCCTCCAGGTGATGCTACCGTGGCTCGGTGAGGACTACGGCAATGCCTCTGCGCTCTACGCGCTTGGGCGCCGCGCACGTGTTGCGGTCGAGGATGCACGTGCGACGATTGCCGCTCTCATCGGTGCCGAGCCAGCGGAGGTGATGTTCACCAGCGGCGGCACGGAAGCCAACAACACCGTCCTCAAAAGCTTGGCATGGCAATCACGCACGATACGGACACTTGCCCTTTCGACAATTGAGCACCACGCCGTCCTGCACGTCGCCGAAGCACTCGTAGGACAGGGTGTTGAGCTGGTCTTCTTGCCCGTGGATGCAGCCGGTTTCGTCAAGCTCGATGCAGTTCCGTGGGAGCGGCTCGACCGACCTGATGTGCTCATCAGCGTCATGCACGCCAACAACGAAACGGGTGCGCTGCAACCAATCGCTGAACTACGGGCACGCGCACCGAAGGCACTCATCCACACTGATGCAGTCCAGAGCTTTGGGAAAGTGCCGTTCAACGTGCGCCAACTCGGGGTAGATTTCGCAACGCTTTCGGCACATAAAATCCACGGGCCCAAAGGAGTCGGTGCACTCTACATTCGGCGTGGGGTGGCGCTCGAACCCTTCATACACGGCGGTGGACAAGAGCGCGGTCGGCGTGGTGGGACCGAGCCGGTCGCGCTCATCTGCGGCTTTGCTGAAGCCGCTCGCTCGGCGTGCGCAGAAATGGAATCGCGCACCCGAACGATGGTGCATCTCCGTGACATGCTGTTGGAAATGCTTCAGGCGCGCATCCCTGACATCCGCATCAATACACCGCACCACGCCCTGCCGAACATCCTCAACATTTCGTTCCTCGATGCTGAGCGCCTCGATGGTGAAGCTATTCTTCAACTGCTCGACTTGCGGGGGATTGCATGCTCGAATGGTTCTGCCTGCACCAGTGGATCACTGCAGCCCTCGCACGTACTCAAAGCCATGGGTCGTTCCGATGCGGAAGCACGAGCTGCTGTGCGTTTTTCGCTTTCGAAAGACACAACCGAAGAAGACGTCCTCACCGCAGCATCCGCGCTTGCGGAGATCGTCGCACAGATGCGCAGTGGCGATTAGTGTGGGAATTGCCGCTCAAATTGTTAAGCGCTGCGACCGCAGCAATGCTTGTACTTTTTCCCACTACCACACGGACAGGGGTCGTTCCGTCCGATGCGAGGCTGGTCGCGGTGAATCGTTGCAACCGGCGTGGGGCGGCGGTCGGCGGGGTGTGTTCCGGATGCGTAGAGTGGATCGACGCCTTCACTGGCAGAAGGATGTGAGAGCTGGAGCGCCTCCGTTGCGACGCCTTCGGGTTGGAGCAGTGCTGCGCTCCGCGAACGGCGCGTCCGCCGTTGTGGGAGTACCCGTTGGGGTTGCTGTGGCGATTCGAGCGCAGGGAAAAATTTGAACGCGGTCTCGACAGTTTGTTTGGCGATTTCGAGTAGCAGTTGCTGGAAGAGCCCGAACGCTTCGCGCTTATACTCGAGCAGCGGATCCTTTTGCCCATACGCACGGAGGTAAATGCCTTCCTTGACTTCATCCATGATGCGGAGATGCTCTCGCCATTTGTCGTCAATTGCAGTGAGCACCGCGTACCGCTCCAGTTGCGCCATGAACTCTGCACCGAGCATCTCTTCTTTGCGGCGGTAGAAGTCTTCGGCGACTTCGAGGACGCGGTGGATGCACTCGTCGCGGCTCATCGTGCGAAACTCACCGGGTGTGATCGGCAGCTCGCACAGGAGCGTCGTGCGAACGTAGTTTTTGAGCGCGTCGAGATTGTCGCTGTCTTCGGAGTCGCCGTGGGTTTCGTCGTACCACGAGCCTGCCAGTTCCTCGAGAGCACTGAAGACTTCGCTCCGCATGCGCTCGCCACGGAGCGCGTGGCGCCGGCGGTCGTAGATCACTTCCCGTTGTTGATTCATGACGTTGTCGTACTCGAGCAACCGTTTCCGGATGGCGAAGTTGTTCTCTTCGACTTTCCGTTGTGCTCGTTCGACCGCGCGGGTGAGCATACGGGCTTGAATGGGTTCACCTTCCTTGAGGTCAACTTTGAGCCGCTGGAGGAGGGACGTAATGCGTTCACCGCCAAACAGGCGCATCAAGTCATCCTCGAGCGAGATGAAAAACTGCGATGAGCCTGGATCGCCTTGGCGTCCGGCACGCCCACGGAGCTGGCGATCAATGCGGCGTGCTTCGTGCCGTTCGGTACCGATGATGCATAAACCGCCGTTTGCGCGAACGTCATCGTCGAGCTTGATGTCAGTGCCGCGCCCTGCCATGTTCGTCGCGATCGTGACGGCACCCTTGCGCCCTGCCTGCGCGATGATCTCTGCCTCGCGTTCGTGATGCTTGGCATTTAGGACGTTGTGGGGGACTCCGACGCGGCGGAGCATCTTCGAGAGTACCTCGCTGGTTTCGACACTGGTGGTGCCGACAAGGACTGCGCGCCCGGCAGCAAGCTGCTTTTGAATTTCCTCGATGACGGCGTTGTACTTTTCTCGCTTGGTGCGGAAGATGAGGTCATCGTAGTCAATCCGGATGACCGGCTTGTTCGTCGGAATGACAACTACATCAAGCTTGTAAATCTGGTAGAACTCTGCTGCTTCCGTTTCAGCGGTTCCGGTCATTCCTGCCAGCTTGCGGTAGAGACGGAAGTAGTTCTGAATCGTGATCGTCGCATAGGTTTGCGTGTCGCGTTCGACGTGGACCCCTTCCTTTGCCTCGATCGCTTGGTGGAGACCATCAGAATAGCGCCGCCCTTCGAGGATACGACCGGTGAACTCATCAACGATCTTGACTTTGTTGTCCTGGACGACGTATTCAACGTCGCGCTCATAGAGGGAATAGGCGCGCAACAATTGTGAGACGATGTGGATGCGGTCACTGCGTTCGGCGTACAGTCGGTATAGTTCGTCCTTTCGGCGCTGCTTCTCTTCGGGGCTAAGCGTCTGGTCGCCTTCGATGGCGCTCATTTCCGCAGCAATGTCCGGAATGACGAACATGTTCGGATCCTCCTGAGCAGTTGCCAGGAGCTGACGGCCTTTCTCAGAGATGTCGATAGTATGGTTCTTTTCGTCAATGACATAGTAGAGCTCTTCATCAACGATGTGCATGTGCCGCCCCTGGTCGCGGAGGTAGTAGAGCTCCGTTTCACGCATCAACTTCATCGTGTCGGGATCCTGGAGCAGCTTCTGGAGGCGCTTGTGTTTCGGCATGGCACGCCAGGCTCGCAGGAGTGCCAATCCTGCTTTCTCGCGATCCTCTTTTGAGGTGCTTTTGAGCAAGCGCTCCGCATCGCTCACGATCGCGTTGACAAGCCGAGATTGCGCTTCAACCAATCGGCGCACGCGGGGATTCATTTCGACGAATTTTTCGTCGGTCGTTGAACTGACCGGACCACTGATGATGAGCGGCGTGCGGGCTTCATCAATGAGGACCGAATCTACCTCATCGACAATTGCGTAGTAGTGCACGCGTTGGACCATCTCGTCCACGTCGGCAACCATATTGTCGCGCAAGTAGTCGAAACCGAACTCGTTGTTCGTCCCATAGGTGATGTCGCACGCGTACTGCGCTTTGCGTTCGGCGTTATCCATTTGGGATTGGATGCATCCGACCGTGACACCGAGCATGTCGTAAACCGGCTTCATCCACTGGCTATCGCGGCGAGCAAGGTAATCGTTGACCGTGACTAAGTGCGCGCCATACCCTGCGAGTGCATTGAGGTACAAAGGAGCAACAGCGACGAGCGTCTTCCCTTCACCGGTGGCCATCTCTGCGATTTTGCCTTGGTGGAGCACGATGCCACCCATCAGCTGGACATCGTAAGGCACCATATCCCAGACGACTTCGTGACCAGTGACGATATAGCGATGCCGTCGCTCGGCTAAGCGACGGCAGACTTCTTTGACGAGCGCAAATGCATCGGGAAGGATCTCATCGAGTAGCGTTTTGACGGCGGCGTACTCTTCATCTTCGGAGCGCGCCACACGGTGGTAGATCTCGAGTCGTTCGCTTTGGCTGAGCGCGGGGTCGAGCAACCGCTGTTCTAATTCCTCGCGCTCGCGTTGGAAGGGCTGCTTTCGTTCGGCAACGAGTGCACGGAACTGCATGGTGCGCTGGCGAATGTCGTCGTCACTGAGCGTCGAAAGCTGGCTGAAAATCTCATTGATGCGCGCGACAATCGGACGCAGCGCGCGAACGTCGCGGTCGTGTTTTGTTCCGAAAAGTTTGGTAATGAAGCCAAGCATGCGAGAACGTGATTGAATGTGGAACGATCCCACCAGGGGGAACAGCACCGATGGACGGATGAGAAACTGATGTATTTCGCTTGCCGAGAGCACGCGAACCTGACCCCATCCACAGCGAAAATCATGGTAAAGAGGCCGTGAACGGTTCGTCGCTCTTTCAGGGTACAATCAACGCTGCACGTGGATGACGTTACTCTGCATCAATGGCACTACCGTAGAGCGTTGGGAGCTGCACTTGGTGCGAGCGCACCGCTGAAAAGAGCTGGTTGCTCGAAAACACAATCCCGATCCGGCGGGTATCGAGATTGTACGCCAGATCGAGCCGAAGTATGCCGCCGTCCTGCTGCCACTTGAAATTGTGCACCCTAATGCCGATACCGATTGCATGATGGAAACGCACACGACCAAATTGCTCCCCTTGCATCCACACAGTGCCACCGTCGAGAAACGCAGCGCCACTGAGTCCGAAGATCCATACACGCCATGACGGAAAGAGCCGAAGCTCAAGGTTATAGAGAAAGCGGTTATCCCCGACAAGCTGGTTGACCGCATAGCTCCGAAGTCCGATATCGTTATCGAGGACTAACTGGCGGAATGCCGTCCAATTCCAAACAGTTTGTTGCAAGAACCGTCCCGCAAGGACAACCCCAGGTGCGGCACGCCAATGACCAAGCCCCATCGATTCGATCGCCGTGTAGCGGGCTTCTCCCTGTTCAAAGCCAGACCCGGCGCTGACACGACCGAATAGATACAACCGATCGTCAGCAAGGTAGCCGGACTGCTCTGCTTCACCACCGACATAGAAAAACCGTTCACCATCGGCAGTCGCGGGGAAAACGTAGCCGATTGTCGCTGAACCCCATGCGCCGGTTGCTAGGTCTTCGACGAAGTACCCGTCGAGGACACTGACACGGCGAAAACGCTGCCGAAGCGATCCAAGTGAAAAAAAGACACGCGCGCTATTGTCTCCGGCTTGCCGATACTGCGGCGCAATGCGTCGAACGTTCTCGGTGCTTACCGAGATCGTCGCGATGAGGCGATCAGTCTCTTCGTCCGTTGTGGCAAGACTGATCCATCCACTGGCACGACGGAGATGGAAGGGCAGAAGCTCAACGCGGTTGCTCTGAGTCCCGTAGAGGAAGTCCGCGCCGAAATGATTGATGACACCGATACTCCAAGCCACTGGAGTCTGAAGAGTACGGAACGGGTGCACGAATGCAAGACGCTGCTCAGTCCGAATGCGATTTGCCATAAGGCTCGCTGTCAGCATGAGTTCTGACCGCAGCAACCGCCGCCAGCTCAACCCTACTGCCCCTTGCCATCCGATAGCATTTTCCGTCCGATACATCCCCTCCACCCCGAGACGAGAGCCTGTTCCCGCAAGGTTGAATTCGTGCACTGCAGCTCCAAGTGTTGACGCCCCGCCACCTACTCCGAAGAGCAGCGCACCGTAGGTGGACCAAAAATCCTGTGTATGAATGGTAACCTCGACGGTGTCGGGTGCAATCGTATCTACTCGAATCGTGACTTGGGAAAACAGCCCCGTCCGCCGAAGGTTGCGCTCGGATTCATAGAGGAGTACTGTATCGAGTCGCTCTCCGGTCGAAACGAGAAGCTCGTCGGTGATGACCCAGTCACGCGTGTTCGTGTGGAGTGCGTTAAGCAACGGTGCTGCGAAAAACCATTCATCGCTGGTCGTGGAATCAAACACCTCCCGCTGGTCGAGCCAAATTGCCCCGATGACTGGTTGCGCGTGAGTTTGAGCAGAGAACACGCCGGTGAGCACAAGTATCCACGGCACAAGTGGCCGCATCGAAGGCACGAACCTTATGCAGGTTGTGCTTCTGCTGTTTGGCAACACCACCGTTCGTATATTCCATCGAGCAGCAGATTGATTGCGTCGGCTGCTTCGCGAGCGGCGTCGAGAGCAGTTCGCTGCTGTTCCTCGGTGCGGCAGATGCGCACAAGTGCATCCCGCGTCACCTGCCGGTGAATGACATCGGCATGCTCATGGACTTGGAAGAAAATGAGCGCATCCTCTGAATCGAGTCCGTAGTATTTCTTGAGCCCCTCAATTTTTGTCCTGGCAACTTCTGGGATTTGTGATTCATAGGCATAAAGTGCAGCCAGACCGACCGCAGGGTTCGGATCGAATGCAAGCTCCCGCAAAATCTCCACCGACTTGCGCGTGTGTGGCAAATACTGGCGCGTTGCCATCTCGTGACGCGAAATACCGAGTGCATCCCCAAATCGGCGCCACAGCTCGGGGTGATTATTCTCGCCGTGCTCTTCCTCTATCAAGTTCTCGAGCAGCATCTGGCGCACCTCCATGTCATCGGCGCAGCGCGCGTGCGTGGCACTGACAAATGTCGGGAAGTGATAAACCTGGTGGTAGTACTCCAAGGCATACTGCCGGAGTTGCTCACGGGTCAATTCGCCCCGGTTCCAGAGTTGATAAAATGGATGCTCGAGCATGTGCCGCTCGGCAATGATTGCATCGAGCATGTCGAGGAATTCTTTGTCGGTCATCGCTCCATCACACGGGAAGTGTCACGGCCGCAAAACTACGGAATCGCGTTACCGCTTCGATAAGCAGTATGGAGCGACGGCAATATTTTTGCTTCTGGTCCGCATGTCGAACCGTTACCATTGGCGTACTATGCCTACCGAGCACCTGTTGCCGGAACTGGAGGTTGAAACAACTGTCGGTACACCTGCCAAGTGCATCCTCTACAACGACGATTGGCACACGTTCGACGAAGTGATCGTGCAGATAGTGAAAGCAACGGGCTGTAGTCTCGATGAAGCTGAGCAATTGACGTGGGAAGTACATACCAACGGGAAGGCATCGGTGTATGAAGGCGCGCTCAGCGAATGTCTGCGTGTCAGCAGTATTCTTGAGGAGATCGCTCTCCACACAAGCATCGAACTCTAACGTCCCTACCGGAAGACGGACTGCCACTCTAACGCCAGATGCCAACGATCTGCGGGGAGGTTCGCTTGGGCGCTGTGGTACGCAAGGACACCACCAATCCGCTCTGCAAAATGTGCTCGTTGCGTCTGGTTGACTAACCCTGATTGACGTGTCAGTGGGTGTTCTAACAGTTCCACCGCATCGCGGAATCTCTGTTGCGCAGCACGGATACCCGCCATGATGAAGAGCCGTAACCCTTCGCGGTGCACATCCGCGCACGGGTGCGCGATGAACCGTTCTGCGTCGAGCAGTTCGTCACAAGCCAGCGCACACTGCGCTAAGCGCAGACGGGATAGTTCACGCTGCGGAAGGGAGAGCGACAGGTCGTCGCACAGTGCCGCAAGAAGGTCTGCGGCACGATCGAGCCGACCTGTAGCAAAATATGCTAACCCAAGATGGTATCGGTGCCAAGCACTTTTTGGATTGTGCTCGAGCTCTGCTTCAAGCATCGAAATGTTCCGCGCAATCTTCTCCGGCGTGAGCGTTCGATACCCATGGTGGAGGATTCGAATCTGTGAGTGGAGGATTTGGAAACCAGCCTGCTCGATACGTTCGGCGACTTGTTCATGGATTGCGCCCTCGAAACGAATTGCCGGATGCCGACGGAATAACCGCGTAAATCGGTGCTCTGCGACCGTCGCACCATCGTCGAGCATATTGACAATCGCGACTTCAACTCCTCCGAGCATCGGCTCCCAAAGGTCGGGGCAGTGCAACCGGAACGAGTCCCTGTCGAGTTCTTCGTCACTATCGAGCACGAGCACCCAATCAGTGCGCAGATATTTCAGAGCAAGGTTGCGCGCGTAGGAGAAGTTATCACGCCACTGGTGGAAGTACACTTCTGCACCCATTCGCGTCGCAATCGTTGGCGTGCGGCCAGAGGAGCCGGTGTCTATGACAACAATCTGGGAAGCAACATCACGGACGGATTGGAGTGCGTTCGCGATGGTATCCTCGCAATCGCGAGCTATCATCGCAACGCCAAGTGAGAACAAACTGATGTCCATACACAGAGACCGTAGTAGGTGCATTCCTTGGTACGAAGAGCCGCCTGTCCCCACCTCTTGCACACAAGGTGGCTGATGGACTGCTACTTCGTCAGTGATGGTGGACAGCGCAAAGACTGTGCCGAGTGCACTACTTAGGAGTTAAGCTCGGCTTGGAGGCGATACTGTCGGCGGGCTGCTCGGTTCCGTGCCATACGCCGCTCGACTGATGGCTTCGTGTAGTAGGTTCGTCGTCGGTACTCCCGCAAGATGCCACTCCGCTCAAACTTTTTCTTGAAGCGGCGCAACGCACGGTCAATGGTTTCGTTTGGTTGAATCGTAACTCCAATCACGCAGCACAGTGAACAGGTTAGTAAGACATACTTGCAAATGACTATCGCCGGAGACGTTCGACCAGACGCCGTTCTTTCATCTTTTCGAAGATGACCACAAGGAGGGACATCCCGTTGCTGGCAATTTCTTTGGAACGTACCAAGCCGTAGTCGTCCCATTCACGGTGATAGATGACCTCACCGATCTTGAATTCCTTGCGTGGGTCGTAGTCTTTCGCTTCTTCGCGTTCAATCTTGATGCTCGTCACTCGAAGTTGCTGTTGTTCGAGTGCATCGAGATTGACAAGCTGAGCATGGCGGCTAACCGTACAGCGTGCCCACTGCATCCGTCCTTCTTCCGTTTCTGTCGGCTCGCCGATGAGTTCGTGGCGTGTTTCCTTCATCAGAAACGGCGAATAGAGCGTGATGTATTTCCGCATGCGACGGCGACGCTTTTTGACGTCAGCATCTGCCATGTGAACGGCTCAATAGTTGTAGATACCTACTTTCAAGGTCGCAAAAATACAAAAACCATGTTGGATGAGTGTCGTCCCTCGAGCAGCACAAGCCGCGCTATGCTGCAACCGGTGTATCGCTTTTCCACCGGAATCGGTAGCCTACCCCTTTGACAGTCTCGATGCACGAGGCATAGCGACCAAGTTTATCACGGATTTTGGAGATGTGTACGTCAACGGTTCGGTCCACGACGTAAACGGTCTCACCCCAGATACGGTTGAGGAGCTGGTTGCGCGTGAAGACTTTGTCAGGATTTGCCGCTAAAAACGCAAGGAGCTCGAATTCTTTTTTGGGGAAGAAGATTTCGACACCATCGACCCACACTGTGTAGTTCTGGCGGTGAATTTCAATCGTTCCTATCGTGAGCACTTCCGGTGCGACGATACGTTCGGTGCGCGCTTGCTCGCTCACACGTCGCAGAAGCGATTTGACTCGAGCGATGAGGACGCGCGGCGATATTGGTTTCGGCACGTAATCATCCCCTCCGAGCTCAAGTCCGACAATCTGGTCAATCTCGCCGGTGCGTGCCGTCAAGAACATCACGGGGATGCTTGATGTTTCAGGGCACGAGCGAAGTTTCTTGCACAGCTCGAAGCCGTCGGTTTCGGGCATCATCACATCGAGGATGACAAGATCAGGGCGCAACTGCACCGCTTTATCGAGCACTGGCGCGGCTTCGGTGAACCCAATGGCTTTGAATCCTTCCCGCTCCAAGTTGTAGGTAACAAGCTCGACAATGTCGGGCTCATCATCCACGACGAATATCGTTTTTCGCTGAAATTGTGTCACCGTCTAACCACAAGGATGCAAAGACGACGTGCAAAATTACCAGTGGTTTTCCGTCACGGCATGTAATGATTTCGTAACTCATCGAAGGCGTCAATACCGTGTTCTACACGCGTGGGTAGGCTACGGCACAGAGTAGTTTTGCACGCGCTACTCATTCTGTACACACTTGCATGATTCGTGTTCCGATCCACACTGTCTCCATTGTCACGCTCGGCTGCAGCAAGAACGCTGTCGATTCTGAGGTGCTCGCTGGAACCTTAGCACGAGCTGGGCTCACACTCACGCCTGAACCGGAGGGTGCTGATGCAGTTGTCATCAATACGTGCGGGTTCATCGCAGCAGCAAAAGAGGAGAGCGTCAACACCATTCTCGAAGCAATCGAACTCAAACAAGCAGGCCGGACACGGGCAGTGGTCGTCGCAGGTTGCCTTGCAGAGCGATACGGCGATGAACTGCGCCGAGAGCTACCAGAGGTGGATCTCATCGTTGGGACGGAACGGTTCAGTGACATCGCACGGTTCCTTTCGCACGATCCGAAGTATTCACTCGTCGGTGAGCGCATCCTGAGCACGCCCCAGCATTATGCCTACGTCAAGATCAGCGAAGGGTGCGACCATCCATGTTCGTTCTGTGCAATTCCGCTCATGCGCGGTCGGCACCGAAGTCGCCCCTCGGATGAGATTGAACGCGAAGTGCGCTCCCTTGTTAGCCGCGGCGTCCGTGAAATCATCGTGATTGGTCAGGATACGACATACTACGGCTACGACCTTTATCGCCGACGGACCATCGCCGACCTTGTCCAGCGCTTACTCGATATCGAGGGTCTTGAGTGGCTCCGCCTGCTCTATGCTTATCCGTCGCATTTCCCAGTGGAGCTGCTCGACGTCATGCGCCAGCACCCGAACATGTGCAAGTATCTCGATCTCCCTCTCCAGCACTGTTCAACGGACGTCCTCCGCTCAATGCGCCGCGGCATCACCCGCCGCGCGACCGAAGAGCTCATCGCAACTATTCGCGATCGAGTGCCAGGAATAACACTGCGCACAACGTTCATCGTCGGGTATCCGACCGAGTCGGAGCGTCACTTCGAGGAACTCTGCCGCTTTGTCGAAGAGCAACGGTTCGATCGGGTTGGGGTGTTCACTTACTCCCACGAGGAGGGCACTTATGCCGAGATTCTTAGTGATCCCATCCCGGAGGATGTCAAGATCGAACGGCAGCAAACACTCATGGAACTTCAGCGCACGATTTCCTACGAGCGGAATCGAGCACTCATCGGCACGTCGGTACGTGCAATCGTTGACGAACGACTTCCCAGTGGCGAATACCGCTGCCGCACCGAAGCCGATGCACCAGAAGTCGATTGTGAGCTTTACGTGACATCAGAGCAATTGCTCTCTCCCGGTGACTTCATCACTGCAACGATCACCGAGGCGGCAGAATATGACCTTTTCGGAATTGTTCCATGCACAATGAACATCGAGCCCACATCCGCGTGCGTACAGTCATAGCGCTCATCGCCCTCGCGGTAGGAGAACTCGGTGCACAGTCAACGCCCGATGAGCTGCGCATGACGACAATGTACGTACGCACAGCAATGAGAGATTCCACAAGGCTCGATGTGTACACCGCGCTGCCCTATCGTTTGCTGAGGTTCGCCTCGAGCGGACGTGACTACGTCGGGAGCTATCGATTGACAATCACGGTTCGCGATAGTACGGGAATGACTGTCCTCCGGGAGCACGTACTCGAACGGATGCTCCGCACCGCGGAGCAACCCTCTCCATCGAGCGATCGGAATGATATCACCCAATCGCTGTTCACGGTGCCGCCGGGACGGTACCGCATCGAAGCACGAGCGACCGATCAACTCTCCAACCGCCAGTGGCGAGCGCAGCAGATGGTGATGATCCCAGATTGGTCTCGCTTACCAATCGGCATCAGTGGTATTCTCCTTGTGTCGCGCATCGAGGAACGGAACCGCCGCTATGTGCTGACACCGTACATCGGAAACGACATCGGTACGCTCAGCGACGGCTTTTTTGCGTTCTTCGAAGTTTATACCACGCCAGGACGCACTCTCCAGGTTCGCGCTCGCATTCTCGATAGTGCCGCAACTGTTACCGCAACAGCATGGCAGACGGTTCGAAGCGATAGCACCGGCACCATCCAACAATTCCTCCGCATTGTGCCACCACTGGAGCGAATGCCGCAGGGACAGTACGTGGTGCGCGTCGAAGTTGCCACCGACACCGCATCAATCCAGGCACGCGCTGAACGCACAGTCGAGCTGCGTTACGGCGTCTCGAGCACCATCTTCGCGGATATCACGCGCGCGATTCGGCAACTCCGCTACATCGCAACGCAAGCAGACATTGATTCCATGCTTGCCAAACCCACTGATGCTGAACGCCGCGCTGCGTTCGAACAATTCTGGAAAGTACACGATCCCACACCCGGTACACTCCGAAACGAAGCATTCGAAGAGTACTACGCGCGCATCGAATACGCAAACCGAAATTTCCGCTCGTACACCGAAGGGTGGCTCACCGATATGGGAATGGTGTACATCGTGCTCGGAGAACCATCGAGCGTCGAACGCCGGATCAATCCCAACGACAACCGGTCAATCATCATCTGGATGTACACCCAACTGAATCGCCGCTACATTTTCATCGACAACACTGGCTTTGGCGACTTTAGGCTCTCACCTTCGACACCATTTTTCTTGAGCGAAAAGTACCGCTACCGTGGCATCCAATGAGCGACTGCTATCGATCGGCCACGGCTGGTTCGTCCATAAACTGCAGCTTGATAAGCTCGATGGTGCGGTCGGTAGCTCGGAGAATCTCCGCACGGTAGGGTGGGATATCGAACGTTGCTCCGACAGGAGGAATTGCACCTGCTTTCTGGAAAATCAAACCGCCGAGCGTGTCGTAGTCCTCGCTTTCTGGGAGCGGAATTGGGAGATACTCGTTGAGATCGGCAATCGGTGTTGCTGCTTGGACGATGTAGTCGCTCCGTTGGCGCTCGACTGGTGCGCGCTCCTCGTCATACTCATCGCGAATCTCGCCGACGATTTCTTCGAGTATATCTTCGAGCGTAACGAGCCCAGCTGTTCCGCCGAACTCATCGATCACAATCGCCATGTGCACTTGTTCTGACTGAAAGCGGCGTAAAAGGCGGCTTAGCAGTTCGTCTTCACTGACGGTAATCGCTGGACGGAGAATATCTTCCAAGATGATCAAATGCTTTAAGTGCACTAACGTGAGCAAATCCTTCGTGTACACGATACCCACGATGTCGTCGAGCGTACCACGATAAACCGGCATGCGCGAGTATCCTTCCTCGATGACGATATCGAGAATGCGGTCGGTCGGCATCCCCAGTTCGAGCGCGACGATACGGCGGCGCGGAACCATGACATTGCGGACGTGACGACGGCGAAACTCGAAGATATTCTCGAGGAGCTCATGGTGCTCTGCTTCGAGGATACCGCTCCGCTGGCTTTCCTCGAGCAAGTAACGGAGCTCATCGGCAGAGTGCAGTTCACTCTCCCGTACCGGCCGAATGCGGAACAGCCGCAAGACGACTTGCGCAAGCCCGTTGAGAACCCATATCGCCGGTTTGAACACGATGAAGAACCCACGCATCGGCAGCGAGACAGCATAGGCGACCGTTTCGCTGTGCCGAATTGCGAGCGACTTCGGTGCAAGCTCACCAAGGACGATATGGAGCACGGTAATCGTAGCGAAGGCGATGGGGAGCGACACACGGTGGATGATCTCAGGAGTAAGGTGAAACCCGAGTGCTTCAACGAGAGCAGCAATCATCCGGGCAACAACAGGTTCGCCAATCCATCCCAGCCCAAGCGATGCGAACGTGATGCCTAATTGCGTTGCCGATAGGTACCCATCGAGGTGCGCGATGATGGATCGAACCACGCGGGCAAGGAAGCTCCCTTCGCGTGCTCGGATCTCGACATGGGAAGAGCGCACTTTGACAAGCGCAAATTCCGCCGCCACGAAAAAGGCGTTAAGTCCAACGAGCGCAAGCGTTAGCAGTAGGTCACCGACCATCGCGGGTGTTTTGCAAGGAAAAATCCCACGTGCAATATCGGAAATGTTCGCGATGCGTACTGAGATAGATGCACCCCTATCGTAGGGTTCATCGCGTCGAACTCATGGCTCCATGAGCGTCACCCATAACACTTCTCCACTCTCTCCGCATCGCTCCATTCCCAAATTTTTTCACTGCATCTCTCGCAAAGACCACACCAACGGTCGTAAGTTGCGCGCGAGCCACAATAGGAGCATATCTCATGCGACCGTTAGCATTTCTCCTTGTCGTGCTCCTGTCCAGCAGTAGGCTCACCGCACAACAGACCATCGAGCGGAGCGTTGTCACCAGCGGTGCCGTCCGCTCAAGCAGTAGCATGATTGCCCTGCACGGGAGCATTGGCCAGCCCATCATCGGCATCTCACGAGGTGCTGCACAGTCTGCCTTCCACGGGTTTTGGTATCGGCTTGCATCGGTGCACTCGAGCGTCGAGCGGGCAGAGCCTTTTGCAGTGCGTCTTGCGCCCCAGCCGGCAGCCGAGAGCGCGCGGCTTGAGCTCGGCTGCTCTGGCGATGCCGAGGCATCGCTGGTGACGCTCCAAGGGCGGCTCGTGGAACACTTAGTGCTGGTACCGACCCGAGCGGCGCTGCTGCCACGATTGACTGCAGTCCCTATGCCAGCGGACTCTACCTACTCCAGCTCGGCTGTAATGGGCAGAGGATGTACCTGCCCTTCGTGATTTCGAAATAACATGTGCTTTCTTTGTTCCACTATCATTTGGAGTATTCCTATGCGTTGGTTCTACGGTGCTGTTGCGGTGGTTCTTGCAACGGTGAGTGTGTGGGCGCAGGTGCCACGCGTGTTGTCGTACCAAGGGATCCTGACCAACCGGGATGGTCGGATTCTCCCCGATGGGGACTACGAGCTCCAGATACGGCTCTACGATCGGCTCGATGCGACCGAGCCGATCTACAGTGAGCGGCAGCGGGTGACATCGAAGCACGGTGTGGTCAACGTGCTCATCGGGACGGTGGAGCCGCTGCCGGAGCGACTAACCTTTGACCGTGTGTACTACGTTGGAGTGAGTGTGAACGGGTCTGAAGAGCTCCAGCCGCGGACGATGCTGACGGCGGTGCCGTATGCGTTGCGTGCCGAAAGTGCGGCGACGGCATGGGCACTGACGGGTAACAGCATCACCTCGGCGTGGAATGGGATGAGTGGGAGCTTTCTTGGGACAACGAACACGCAGCCGTTGGTGTTCGCGAGGACGAACATAACGCCACTGCAGCCGTTACAGGTGTTGTGGGTTGGCAACCAGGGGACCTTCTGCTTCAATCCGCTTGCGTCGAGTGGACCGGCGTGGCGCATTCAGCGAGGGGGAGGGAACAAGCTTGGATTGCACGCAGTGGATTTGCAGTCTGCGCGCTCGGAAGCCACGCAGGTTGCCAGCGGTAACTACAGTGTCATAGGTGGTGGCCTGGACAACACCGCCAGCGGCGTTGGTGCCACCGTTGGCGGGGGCGGTGGCAACACCGCCAGCGATACGAGTGCTACCGTCGGCGGGGGCGAACAGAACACCGCCAGAGGCTATGCTGCCACCGTCGGCGGGGGCTATCAGAACACTGCCAGAGTCGATGCTGCCACCGTCGGCGGGGGCAGGAAAAACACCGCCAGCGGCGTTGCTGCCACAGTCGGTGGAGGCATGAACAACACCGTCAGCGGCTGGGCTGCCACCGTCGGTGGGGGCTCGCGGGACACCGCCAGCGGCTGGGCTGCCACCGTCGGTGGGGGCGTGAACAACACCGCCAGCGGCGTTGGTGCCACCGTCGGCGGGGGCGGTGGCAACACCGCCAGCGATACGAGTGCTACCGTCGGCGGGGGCGAACAGAACACCGCCAGAGGCTATGCTGCCACTGTCGGCGGGGGCTATGAGAACACCGCCAGCGGCGACTTCTCCGTTGTGCCAGGTGGAGCCAGCAATACTGCAAATGGTGACTACAATCTCGTCTTCGGAGAAAATGTAGATCCATCGGTTACCGAGACACACCGCGTGTACTTCTTCGGGGATGGAACCAGCTCGAATCCCTCCGGGTTTCTGGTCATCAACCGGCTCGATGGGGACCATCCCATTCACGTCGGCACAAATACTGGAAACGGCAACGGGGCGTACTTGACTACTGGCGGCACGTGGACGAACACCTCCTCGCGCAGCTTCAAGGAGCGCTTTGTGCAGTACCGACCGGCAGAGGTCTTAGAGAAGATTCGGCAGCTGCCGGTCGAAGGGTACTTCTACAAAGGCACCGAAGAATACCACATCACGCCGATGGCGGAGGACTTCTACCGGCTGTTTGGGACAGGCGTGCACGAGATCATCGAGACGGACTCGACGGGGCAGCTGGTGCGCCGTCCGAATCCGGAGGTGGACAAGTATCTTGCAGCCTCCGATGTAGCGGGGGTAGCGCTGTTGGGCGTCAAGGCACTCGATGAACGGATGAGCACGCTCGGTCCGCAGAGCAGTGCACTTGCGCAACGGTTAGAGGCCCTGGAGCAGGAGAACCAGCAAATCAAGCAGGAAAACCAGCAGATCAAGCAGGAGAATCAACTGCTTCGTCAGCAGCTCGAGCAGGTGATGGAGCGTCTTGCGCTCGTGGAGGCGCAGCTGCAGCAGGGTAGCAGCACTGCAGGAGAGAATGCTTGGCTTGGGCAGAGCATTCCGAACTCGACCGACGGCACGACGGTGATTCCGTACTACGTTCCCGCAGCGTCTCTGGCAGCGGAGCTGGTGGTCTGGAACAGTGCGGGAGCGGAGGTGGTGCGGCAGCCGTTACCGTTGCGAGGGCAGCCGGGTCAGGTAAGGCTGGAGATGCAGCAGTTTGCCTCGGGAGTGTACCAGTACGGGTTGGTGGTGGATGGGCGGCTTGTAGCGCAGCGGCAGATGGTTGTGGCGCGGTAGTGCGCTGTTGCGGAAGGCGTAACGACGTCGGAGCACGGAGCATCCGTGCCCCGATTGTGTTGTAGCGTTAGCCGTGCGAGGGATAGCGGCACTTCCGGCAACAGTGCACCGGGTTTGAAAATGCTCCGCCGTACGCGAACCGCAGGTGACACTGACTATTTTCGTGTATCGTTACCGTCTATGAACTCTCGAATGGAGCACACGCCGAAGGTTCGTGCCGTTACGACACGCCGCTTGCTCGAGATGAAAGCAAACGGCACAAAAATCGTGTGCCTTACGGCATACGACGCTCTCATGGCGAGTATTTTCGACCAGGCTGGTGTGGATGTGCTCCTTGTCGGCGATTCATTGGGGAACATCGTCCAGGGACATGAAACGACCATCCCGGTTACGCTGGAGGACGTCATCTACCACACGAAAGCGGTACGGCGAGGAGCCTCGCGCGCGCTCATTGTTGCAGACATGCCGTTTATGAGTTACCAGGTGCATCCAGACGAAGCGTTTCGGAACGCAGGACGCTTGATGAAGGAAGCAGGTGCCTCCGCAGTCAAGCTTGAGGGTGGACAGCGAGTGCTCGATGCCGTCGCACGAATGACCTCCGCCGGAATTCCCGTCATGGGTCACTTGGGTCTGACGCCGCAGAGCATTTACCAATTTGGTTCCTACCGTGCACGCGGCCAGGATGAGGAGGAAGCCGCACAGATCTACCGCGACGCGATCGCACTGGAGCAGGCAGGCGCGTTTGCAATCGTTCTCGAAAAGATTCCCGCGACGCTGGCAAAGCGCATCACCGAATCGCTCCACATTCCGACGATTGGCATCGGCGCAGGACCGTGGTGCGACGGGCAGATCCTCGTCTATGCCGACATGCTCGGCTTGACGGCGAATTTCCATCCACGCTTTGTGCGACGTTACGACAACCTCTTCGAACGAATCACCGATGCTGTTCGACGCTACAGTGAGGATATCCGACGCGGTGACTTTCCCAATGAACACGAAAGCTATTAGTACGGCGCTCATCGCGTTCTTGCTCGCAAGTTGCGAGCAAGGCACCGTCTATCGTCAACCGTCCGATATCGTCTTTCCGGACTCGAACGTCAGTTATTCGCGGCATGTGGAGCCGCTGTTGCGGCTGGCGTGTACGTTCAGCGGATGTCACAGCGCACAAGATCAACTACCGCTCGATAGCTACACTGCACTCTTTCAGACACCGGGGCTTGTGATTGTGGGACGTCCCGAACTCAGTCGGCTCAATCAGGTGCTGGAAGGAAGGTTGTCACATCCGCCGGTATTCCAACACCGCATCACCGAGAACCATCGCCGTGGCATGGCTACGTGGGTCCGCGAAGGAGCGCAGAACAATTAGCTGTGTGTGGTATCTTTGCGCCCCCGCGCAGGAGTGGCGGAAATGGCAGACGCGCTGGACTCAAAATCCAGTGGAGCTCAACACTCCGTGTGGGTTCGACTCCCACCTCCTGCACTCTCAGTGAACAACAACGATGGGTACGATCGCCCGACCCCCTGTCGTTTGCGCTACGACCACATAGACACCGGATGCAAGAGGGGAACAATCCACGTGAGCCGTTGTACCTTCCCACTGAATCGGTACGGAGCGGTGCCGTCCTTCCAAGCTCAGAAGACGCACGTCTAACACAGGACGATCGAACGCGATACGGAGATCATCACGTGCTGGCATTGGGGCAGTACTCCATCCGATACTCTCTGGTTCGGCTATACCGAGCACATTCGGTGTCGTCCCGCGGAGGACGATTCGAACAGTTTGCTCATCGAAATCGTTCGATGCGATGGTAAGGATCGCCGTGCGCCACCG
>Ga0308394_1000386_pt1 | contig 24543 bp, 17 predicted proteins | sample Hotspr2Sampleme2_FD_202366 | JGI IMG/M metagenome (GOLD analysis project Ga0308394, IMG submission 202366) | Hot spring phototrophic mat microbial communities from Mushroom Spring, Yellowstone National Park, Wyoming, United States - 20050701_me2 ...
TTTGGCAAATTTATTTTACGAAGGTGATTCAGGTTGGCAGCTAAATAATGCCACCGACGCAGCCGAAACTTCTACTCTGACCTTTGATAATGTTTCATCCTTATCAGGTACAGGGCGTTTCGTAGAATTTCGCTTGGCAGGTATGGGTAAAACCGATACCGACGGTGTAGATAACGGCGACAACGTAGTGGTAGAAGTAAGCACCGATGGCGGTACGACTTGGCAAATCGAAGCCACTATCACGCCTGCTACCTCAACTCCTAATCTGGGTTGGAGTCTTACTTCGGGAGGTATTTTTATCAAAACAGCCAACAACACAAATACTACCGTCAACAACAACCCTTCGCTTGTGCGTATCTATTTTCCCGGTTCGCCTTCGCAGGTAAGGTTGAGAATTACACTATCCAACGACCAAAACCAAGAACGCTGGGTAATAGACGATGTACGCTTAGGCACTATCGCTATCGCTCCCGTAGTGGCTGATTTTGAAAACGCCTCTACCGCTCCGCAGTGGGTTTATAGCGATATTCTTAATGGTACCAATGTAGGTGCAGGTACTATCAACCAAGCAGGAAGTATCTCAACAGGTACAAACACCACACCAGGCAAACCAGCAGGTGCTAACCTATTCGCTGCCGCACACCCCGCCCCTCCTACTGCTAATGCAACGCAAGCACGCGGCTTTGAGTTGAATAATACCTCAAATAATCTCGCTATAGCAGGAATAGAATTAGCGATGACTGCCATCGAACCCGACCTCAATAATTTCATAGAGTTCAACTTAGCAGGTATGGGTAAAGATGCAAATAACGCAGGCGTAGACCCCACCGATTTTGTAGAAATACAAATTAAAATCAATGATGCACCTACTTTCTCACGAGAGCTTATCATTCAGTCTGGTGGAAATAACCGTGGTTGGGCATTTACAGCCGCAGGAGTAGTCATCAGAAATTACGATGGCGATAATGTGCCGCTCACATCAGCCTCAGGAGATGGAGCATTGGGAATTGCCCGTGTGCGTATCAACTTGCCTCCAAACGCCTACCAAGTAGCCGCTCGTATCATTATGCGAAATGATGTCAACAACGAACGTTGGGTAATCGATAATGTACGATTAGCCTCACCTCTTACTCCCCCTACCGAACCCCCTATGCCCTCTAATGTTTATACTTACGAAGGATTCGACTACTATTATGATAATGGTACTGTTCAATCTTTTCCTTCAAAAAACACTGAAACGTTAGCTTCGTTATTCCCTGCTGGGGACATCTCTATTCATCAGTTTTCTACTGATGGTAACAATAGATATCAAAGCTTGAATTCTCAAGTATCTTTAGGTTGGGCAGGGGATTGGCTTACTTCTGATGGAAGTGGTGCCTATTACATAGGTGGAATTGATTCCGATCCAAATAATCCTAATTATCCTAATCAACAGCAAGATTATGTGCAGCAATCTTCTTATCCGCTCACCAGTAACGACCTTACCAATAGCCTTATCAACTCGGGCTTATTTTTACAAAGAAGTACTGCAGCAGTAGGACCCAGCGTAGGTAGAAGAATACAAACCAGTACAGGCGGTCCGTATTATCAGTACCGAATTCTTGGGGCACCCTTGGCACCGGGAGTAAATCCTATTACGATAGGTGCCGTAAATACGCTGAGTTATAGCACTATCAGAATGATAAATAATGCTACCTTCCAAACCCAGCGTGTAAATCATATTACCCCTGCCACTGAGCCAGACGCCACAAAGAGAAGCACTACTAATAATACCTGCATAGGTGCTGATGGTACTACTATTTGGTTCGCGGTAATGATGCGTAAAGGAGCTTCTAACAATAACCCTTGCTATGTTTCTTTGCACCAGTTCGCAAATCCTTACAGCGTAACCACCGATAGTGCTTTTGTTAAAGCCATACAAGTAGGGTATTTTGGTACGGCTTCTAATGATTCGAATGGTAATAGATTCTGGGGCTTCAGAGTAGGAAATGGACCTGTACAAATAGGCTCTTCGCCTTCTGCAAACAGCAACAATCGTATCCAAACCAGCGAAGACGATACCCCTTCTGGTACTAATTACAGAGGCGATGAGTTTGACCTACTCGTGTTACGTATAGACTTTAACTATGGTGGCAATAAAAATAGAAATGTTACTAATGACGACAACCATCGTATCAGAATGTATGTGATTAGAGATTACAGAAGAACTACACACCCTTCGCACAATAACCCTAAATCCGTAGGAGAAAATTTCCAAGATTTTATTGCTAATCCATCATTGCTCGATACGCAATTTGACATAGAGCAAACAGGCATACAAGGCGATATAGGTTTTCATTCTTTGGCATTTATGGCTTCGCCGGGCTACACGGGACCTTCGGGCATACCTGGCGTTACAACTAATTTATACTTCTCAGATGCCATTGATGAAATTCGCTTTGGTTCTGATTTCGAGAGTGCTGCTCTCTATTCTCCCACAGTAGCTTTGGTAAAAGGCTTGTGCGAACAAAATGGCGGTACGAGTGGCGAAAATATCTTCCCCGAAGGTAATTTCGGCGTTGCCGAGTCACTTAATCCTGATGGAAGTATAGCGGCGGGGTATTCTTATCCAGGCTCTCCTGCTCCTGGTGAAGTTTTTGCAACTGGTTCTGTGAACAGATACGCTCCTGGCGAAAATATAAATGCCAATGAGCGTAATCCTGCTATCAGCACCACCGACCCAGTGGTGTTTGAAAATGGAACTGCTACTATACCTGGTAGTTCGCCTCCTATCACTTACAATGCTCTTACAGGTGCAAATTATATTTATGTGTTTAATCAACCTGATAATTGTTGCTATCCGAATGATGGTGCTTATACCGTAGTAACACAAAGCCGACATCTATTCGGTGAAAATGCAGACAATCCCTCTTGGTATCCTACTTACGATAACACAAACGAAAATAAAAATGGCTTGCTAATGAATGTAAATGCCGCCTATGCCAAGGGAGTATTTTATGCAAAGACCGTAAACGGCATCTGTGCCGATACACAGTACGAATTCTATGCCGATATATTCAATACATTAAGGGCTGTTAGAAGGACTATCACCAATCCAGAGGGCGCACAAGGGTCTTTTTTATGTAACCCTGCCGTAGAACCGGGTTGTCAGCAGATGAGCACTGCAGGTACTGATGGTACGAATAACACTGGTATAGGAAGTGCCTCAGCAGGAACAGGCACTCAGACTTGGCTTGTTAACCCCGAGGTACAGTTTCTTATCAATGGTAAGCCACTCTATACACCTCCTATTTCTATACCTAATAATAAAAATGGTCATACTAGCCACATTGACCCAGATACAACTGGTCCGGCACAATGGAGGCGTGTAGGTTTTACATTTATTACTAAACCAAACGTATCGGGAATAAACTTATCGTTTAGAAATATAGCTCCTGGTGGTGCTGGCAATGACTTAGCCATTGATAACATCACCTTCCGCCCTTGCGGACCGAGAAGTAGAATTAGGCAAGTATCCGCTGGAGGCAATTTCTGCCCTGGTGGCGATGGCATCCAGATAGACTTGGGTGCGGCAGGAGCAGGCTATACTGCCCCTGTGGCAAAAATACAATATAGATGCAACAGCGGAGCTACTTGGAACGATTTGAGCAGCTTACCAGGTTACGCAGGAAATTATGCCGATCCCTTGCCTATCAATATCCCTTACACAAATTTGTCTGATGGCTATTTGCCCGGAAGCCAGACTAGTGTCCCTATCAACTTTTATAATTTTAGCCCTGCTTCTAATCCAAACCCTACCGTGCCTGATCCTAACAAGCCTTTGGTAAATGGTTGTGAGTTAAGAGCGATTGTAGCAGGTAACGCTACTAACCTGTCCAATCCATTTTGTAGGATAATAGTAGGTCCTTTTAAGATTGAATGCCCCAATCCTTTGGCGGCTAATCCTTTTACTCTCTCGGCAAATGTGAAAAAAGTAGGCATAGAACTTGTATGGAGTATTAAGTATGAAGGCTTAGCGATGGAGTATGTGTTAGAGCGTTCGAAAGATGGGCTTAATTTCTACCCTATTACCAAACAAACCGCCTCTAACATAAATACTTCCGAAGAGGTGAGCTACAAATATTTAGATGTAGTTCCGTATGTAGGTAACAACTACTACCGTGTCAAGAAAATAGATAGAAATGGCGAAGTGAGCTACTCTAACGTTGATAGCGAATATTGGGACGCAATGCTCGCAGGAGTAAATATCTATCCCAACCCTGCCGATGATAAGATTTTTGTTACGTTCAGCGAAACTTCTAACAGCACTGAAACGATAAGCGTTCGTCTTACATCGGTGTTGGGAGTAGAAGTAGGTACAGCCACCTACGAACTTCAAACAGGTGGTAATACGTTGGTAATTGATACCAAAAAGGTTGAAAAAGGTTTGTACTTCATAGAAGTTATTAGAGGCAATGCAAAATTCACTGAAAAAATAGTTATTAAACGATAGGATTATGAAAAGGATATTTATTTGTCAGTTGGTTTTGATAGTAGCAGGTGTAATAAGTAGCTATGGTCAGACGCTTACCATATCCCCTAAAATGCGTTCCTACGCACCTACGCCTGTTGCTGTTAGTGTTTCTGATGGCATCAATGTACCTCCTGCACTTCGTTTCTATGTAACAACAAGCGGTTTTACACCTGCCGGTCCGCTTACCTATACTTGGACTTTTGTTAGTAAATTGCCTAATGTACCTCCTTATCCCTCACCTTTGAACGGCTCTACTACACTATCATTTCCGGGTCCGCATCCTGTGTGGGCAAGGCGTTTTAGTTTACCTAATCAGGGTGTTTATAAGTGGCGTTTGTGTGCTACTAATGGCACGCAAACCGCTTGCGACACGCTCACACTCATAGGTATTCCTCCAAGTAATACGCCTCCACAATTACAAGTACAAGATTTAGATACACTTTTCAAGCCAACAGTAGGCAAAAAGATGGGGTACAGTATCTCCGACCCCGTCAATACGGTAAATTATCAGTGGTTAATAGGTTCTGCCCCCAACAATCCTACGCCTTTTGTGCCTCCCGCAGGCGTAGTACCCTTAGCAACTATTAAAGTAGATACCGTAGTATTTCCCGAACTTCAATCAGGAAACTATGAATTTACTTTACGAGCAGTGGATAATCTTAATGCCGTTAGTCAGCAGACAGAAACTTTCATCGTGATACCTCCAAAAAGCAATTTGGGCATCAACATTACGCCACCGGGAACAGCTCCTGACCCGAATGTGCTTTTCACACCTGTCAATAATGTACCGCTCAATGCTGAGATTACAGGTATCAATGTCTATAATGACAAAATCCTTTACGAATGGACGCAGATAGCAGGTCCTACGGCTATTTCCTTGCCTCCACCTGCTTATACGGCAAGTCTCGGAGACTTGCCAGTGTCGAGCAGTACCTTCAACTGCCCGCCTATCAGCCTAAACGCTCTGGCGTATGGTGTCTATACCCTTCGCCTGCGTGCCGAAGATGAATATTATCCCGGTACTTTCGTGGAGCAAGACATTACTTTTGAGGTAAAACCACCTGCAAGTAATTTAGACGTAACCGTTACGCCTGCTACGCCAACCACCATTGACCCTTACAATAATTTTGCTTTCAGTGGAAAAGTAACAGGCATCAACGCAAATAGCGATGTGATTCGTACCTATTGGCGACAAGAAACGACAAACCCTGTGCAGTTCAATACTGCTCCTTTTACCGAAACCTTTGCTTCGCCTAACGTAGTGCCACTCGGAACGACCGAAGTCAATTCCAATGGTACGCTCAATAGCCGCATCACCGAAGGCACATACGTATTTTGGTACGTAGCTCGTGATATTTTCTACAACGTAGCCGACTCGGCAAAAATTGAGATTATCGTAAAACCGGGCGAAAGTACCTTTGCCCTCACGATAGACCCTTCGGAAGAAAAAACTATTACCAAAACGCCTGATGGTTGGATACTTAATGTTGGTGAAGACCCGCAAGATGTGCCTTTCAACGTTACAGGCAAGGTAACAGGCATCAGCGACAAGACCGACTATGTACGTACCTATTGGCGAATGGTATTTGAACCTGATGCTTCGGGAGGTACGCTCAATCCGCCATTGCCCCATACGGCTGCCTCACCGAAAGAAATAGCCTTAGGCACGACCAGCGATGAAAGCCAAGTAAGTTTCACGATAGCCAACACCGATGCAGGCACGTATGATTTATGGTATGTAGTGCGAGATGTATTCTACAACAAAGCTGATTCGATTAAGACAAGAATCTTAGTGAAACGCCCTGTATCAATACAGCCTTTGGTGGCATTTACGCCCAATGGTGATGGAATGAATGATGTATGGACGATTCGCAACATAGAAAGTTTCCCTTATGTGGGGGTGCGGATTGTCAATGAACGTGGGGAGTTGGTATTTGAGACGAGTTCGGTGGCACGTTTGCCCGAACGCGGTTGGGACGGCAGACGCAGAGACGGCAAGTTGGTTTCCGAAGGAGCGTATTACTATCAGTTTTTTGACAACCGTGACCAAACCCTTGTTGCAACAGGTAGTTTTGTTATCTTACGATAAAATTTGTAGATGAAAAAATAAAGCCCTACCACTTGAAGTAGGGCTTTGTTCTTTTTAGTTAGTTGGTAGAAAATCTCTTGAAAGTTTTGACTTTCAAGTTTTTGCTGATGCTTTCTAAATATTGAGCTACGGTTTTAGAAGTATCTCTCACAAATTCTTGATTGAGCAAGGTGCTTTCTTTCACGAATTTATTTACCTTTCCCATAGCGATTTTTTCGAGCATATTTTCGGGTTTGCCTTCATTGCGAGCTTGCTCCATACCGATTTCCAACTCTTTATCCAAGATATGTTGAGGAATACCCTCTCTATCAACGGCAATGGGATTCATAGCGGCAATTTGCATCGCCAAATCTTTTCCTACGCTCACCGCATCAATACCATTAGTGCCTTCCAAAGCGACAAGTACGCCTAATTTGTTGTTGCTGTGCAAGTATGAAACCACTTTTTCAGATTTTAGGTAAGTATAAGCCGTAACCAAAATTTTTTCACCTACTTTACCCATATAATTAGTGATGTATTCTTGCAGAGTTTTGCCATCAGATTGCAAAGCCATCAAGGCTTCAATGGTTTCGGGCTTGTGAGCGATGGCAGTTTGTAAAATTCTATTAGCAATTTCATTAAACTCTGCATTCTTTGCAACCGATTCGGTTTCGCAGTTGAAGGCAAACATAATCCCCTCGTTTTGAGCCTCGTTGGTGTAAATCATCACCACGCCTTCTTTGGTTTCGTTATCGGCACGTTTGGCAGAGATTTTTTCTCCTTTTTTGCGTAAAAGTTCGATGGCTTTGTCAAAATCGCCTTGTGCATCAGTAAGAGCTTGTTTGCAATCCATCATACCCATTCCTGTCATCTGACGGAGTTTATTTACGTCTTGTGCGGTAATTGCCATAAGATTTTTAGGTTTTTTACGTTTTAATTTCGAGTGCAAAGGTAGTTTTTTATTTTTTCAAAAGCAATTTTTATGTTTCAAATTCTACGAGATGCAGTAAAAAAGGGCTTCAAAAATTGAAGCCCCTTTCCAGTTAAACAAAAATTGAACACTATGCAATTACATTTACGTAAAAGGCTTGCCAATGTTGCATATTTTTTCGTTTTTTTTCAAAAAAAATAAAAAAATTTTACTTTTGAGTTTGAAAGCATATTTTTAAGTAGCGTTTTACACTTGCGAAAATTATTTTGAGATGAAAATATTTAGAGCCATTTTTCTTACTGTATTTGCTATTTTTTTGGTTTATGCACTTGAAAATCGTTTTGCCGATACTTTTCTGTCCCGATACGTTCCGCCTACGCTTGCCACTGCTCCACCTTTGGGCGTTTTTTTAGACCCTTTCAATGGTTTTTGGGCAAATGCCGAACCCAAACGCCAGCCCGAAAAGTTACAACTATCGTTGAAAGGTTTGAAGAAAAAGGTAGAAATTCTCATAGACCAACGTCTTGTGCCTCATATTTTTGCCGAAAACGACTACGACCTCTATTTTGCACAAGGTTATATCACTGCCTCGCAAAGGCTTTGGCAAATGGAGTTTCTCACACACTTTGCCGCAGGCAGGCTGTCTGAAATTTTGGGCGAACGCACCCTTGAAATTGACCGCTCCCAACGCCGTATCGGTATGCTCGCCTCAGCAGAGGCTAACCTTAGAAACGTGATGAAAGACTCGCTCTCTGCCCAAATCCTAAATGCTTATGCGGCAGGTGTAAATGCCTATATTGAAAGTTTAGAACCACACAAATATCCTTTGGAGTATAAAATTCTTGACTACAAGCCCGAGGCTTGGTCGCCACTGAAAACAGCTCTTTTGCTCAAATATATGGCTTATGACCTTTCGCTGGCTAATAACGATGACTTCGCCAATACTCTTGCCGCCCAACTTTATTCTGAAAAATCGGTAGATAGCATTTTTGCCTTTGTACCTTTTCAGATGCAACCTGTTATTCCTCAAAAAACACTTTTTGACTTTAAGCCTCTCAAAAAACCACAAAAACCTAAAAACTATGACTCGGTAAATAGAAAAATTACCCAAAATCTAAAAGAACTGCAAAATATTCTTGGTGAAACCCAAACCGAAAAATCAAAAGGGAGTAACAATTGGGCAATCGGAGCTAAAAAAAGCGAAACAGGTTTCCCGATACTTGCAGGAGACCCTCATCTGAGTCTCAAATTGCCATCTATCTGGTACGAAGTGCAATTAGTAAGCCCCACTGTGAATGTATATGGTGTTTCTTTGCCCGGTGCCCCTACCGTAGTAATTGGCTTCAACGATAAAATTGCTTGGAGTATCACCAACGCCTATACCGATGCCGCCGATTTCTACCTGTTGCAATTTAAAGATGATAGCTTAGAAGAATATTGGCACGATGGCACTTGGAAAAAAACAAGTTTGCGAAAAGAAATTATACAAGTAAGAGGTAAAAAACCTGTTGTAGAATACATTAGGCATACACATCACGGAGCAGTAATATTAGAACAAAAGGCAAATCTTTACCCCAATAAGCCCAATGAGCTGTATCGCCTCACTGTACCATTCAGAAGTGCTTTGCAGTGGATAGGAGCAGATAGCAGCTCAAATGAGGTACTTACTTTTCATAAACTCAACCGAGCCGATAATTACAAGCAATTCGTAGAGGCTTTCGCTACTTTTTCTTGCCCCTCTTCGGTAGTGGCTTATGCCGATGTAGATAAAAATATCGGTTTGTATGTAGTTGGTAAAATTCCATTACGTTGGAACGGACAAGGCAAATACGTTTTAGATGGCTCTTCTTCGGAATACGAATACAAACAATTTATCCCCTACGAACAAAATCCAAAGGTATTTAACCCCGAACAACAATTTGTCGCCTCTGCCAATCAGTTTATCGCCGATTCGCTTACCTATCCCTATTACGTAGGTTATGATTTTGTCTCTCCCGAAAGAGCTGTGAGGATTAACGAAAGACTTTCCGAAATGAACAGAATTAAGTTAGATAACGTCAGAGAACTGCAAAATGATGTGTTGGGCATACACGCTCGCCAAGCCTTACCTGTTTTGCTGAGTCGTTTGGATAGCACAAAGCTCGATAAAGATGCTCAAAAAGTTTTTGCTACGCTAAAAAAATGGAATTATCTGTATCAGGCTGACTCGCAAGCGGCGACCTTCTTTGAAATTTGGTTTTCTGAGTTTAGAAAAGAACTTTGGAACGATGAATTTGAAAGTATCAATCATTTCCCCAATACCGACCAAACCTTACGTATTTTGCTCAAAGATACAAGTAGCCGATGGATAGATAATATCCATACGCCTGAAAAAGAAACACTTAGCACGCTTATCCGAAATAGTTTTACCAATGCTCTTGCCAAAATCAAAGAAATTCATCAGGGAAATGATGAAAACTGGTTTTGGGGCAAATACAAAGGTTTTTCTTTGGAGCATTTACTTATTCCGAATTTGGGTGTAGGCAAATTGATGACCTCGGGTAGCTTGCGAACCGTCAATGCCACAGGTAGCGACCACGGTCCCTCGTGGCGAATGGTGGTGATGCTTGGAGCAAATAGTCCAAAAGCCTACGGCATCTATCCGGGCGGGCAGTCAGGAAATCCGGGCAGTTTTTATTATGCCAATATGGTTGAAAGTTGGCGTTTGGGCGAATTGGAAGAACTTTTGTACCTCAAAAATATTCCTCAAAAACACCCCAAGATTGTAACAAGAATGCAATTGAGTGATGAACGATGAGTGGTGAGTGATAACTGCTTACTGATAAGTGATAAATGATAAATGAACCCAACTATCGTTTTCGGTGTATTAGTATCGTACTTTGCTGTGCTGATTGCAATTGCACAGATTACCTCTCGCAATGCTCGTAGCACTACATTTTTCAATGCCGATAGGCAGTCGCCTTGGTATTTGGTAGCTTTCGGAATGATAGGAGCTTCGCTATCGGGAGTTACGTTTATTTCTATTCCAGGGGCAGTTTTAGTGAGGTCTTTCGGGTATTTTCAGATAGTTTTGGGCTATGTGGCAGGCTACGTAGCGATTGCTTTGGTGCTGATGCCTTTGTATTACAGGCTCAATCTGATTTCCATTTACACTTATTTAGAAAATCGTTTTGGCAGATATACCTACAAAACGGGGGCTTTATTTTTCTTGCTTTCGCGTACTATCGGAACGGCTTTTAGGTTATTTTTGGCGGTTGAGGCATTGCAAATCGGGCTTTTTGGGGCTTGGGGCTTTCCGTTTTGGCTTACTACGGCTATTAGCATTGCTCTGATTTGGCTTTATACGTTTCGGGGAGGCATCAAAACAATTGTTTGGACAGATACCTTTCAGACTACTTTTTTGCTCTTAGCTCTCTTTGCGGCGATTTTCTTTATGAAGCAGGACTTAGGTTGGAGTGTTGGCAAACTGATAAGCGAAATAAAGCAAAGTTCGCTTTCGCAAATATTTTTTTGGGATAATTTTGCCGAAAATAAAAACCACTTTATCAAGCAGTTTTTTGCGGGAATGTTTATCGCTATCGCAATGACAGGCTTAGACCAAGACTTAATGCAAAAAAATCTGACCTGCAAAAACCTACAAGAGGCACAAAAAAATATGTTTTCGTTCGTAGTGGTGTTGGTACTTGTCAATTTTGTTTTTTTGGTAATGGGGGCTTTGTTGTATTTGTATGCTGATGCTCAAAACATTGCTCTGCCAAGCAAAGCAGGAAAAATCATCACAGACCAAGTGTATCCTGTGTTAGCATTTGAGCATTTTGGCGTAGTAGCGAGCATTGCGTTTTTGTTGGGCATTACGGCGGCAACCTATGCCAGTTCCGACTCGGCTTTGGCTTCGCTGACTACCTCTTTTTGCATTGATTTTCTTGGTCTTACCAAAAAAGACAAAGAAGAAAAACAAGCCAAAAATACGGTGCGTATCGTACATTTCGGCTTTTCGGTGGTTTTGTTGCTTATTGTAGTAATTTTTGAGCAAGTACGCAATGCTTACCCACAAATCAATATCATAGGGGCTTTATTTCAGGCGGCAGGCTATACATATGGGGCTTTGCTTGGGCTGTTTGCCTTTGGCATCACAACCAAACGCACACTTCACGACAAGTTAGTTCCCTTTATTTGTGTTATTTGTCCGATTATTGCTTTTTTAGTGCAACAAAACTCTACTGCTTGGGGCTATACTTTTGGCGACGAACTAATCATTTTCAATGGTTTGCTCAATTATTTGGGGCTTTGGCTGATAAGTAAGCCTATAAATATAGCACGCAAGAAGTAAAGAAAGTAGATACGCACCTTTGCGTTGTAATGCGTATCTACAAGCGTAATCTATTTTTTTAATCTCTATTTCCCAGCAAAAAGGTAGTCTGTATGCCGATAGTAGTATTATAGAGTTTTCCTCTACTACCTTCGGGGCTGATATTCACAAAACCAGGGCTGTAATATGCTCCAATCTGCAAGTTGTTTAGTTCTACACCTGCCGAAACGGTAAGTCCCATATCAAAGGGGCGAAGGTCGCGAGGGTCTGAGAGTGAGGTTTTATCTCCCCATTTGATACTGCTTTCACTTTCTTGATTTAAAGCAGGTATGGGGCTTTCAAGCTTGAAATAATTTTTACCTGCAAAACCATAAGCCAAATAAGGACCTGCCATACCAAAAAGTTTAAAATTCTGCAAACCAAAACGTACTCCAAAGAGCAAAGGCAATTCGGCATACATTGGGTTGTTTTTGATGGTAGTAGTAGTTAGATTCAAATTATCTTTGAGTATAATCTTAGAACCTTTGCTATTGAGAAGCAAACCAGGCTGGAAAAATAACACATTATTGAAGCTATAATCCAAAACTACGCCTACTTGATACCCAAAAAGCATCTTGGTTTCGTCGGTAAGATTAGTTCTGTCGTCGGGTTGGTTTCGCATATCGGCAAGTTGCAGACCGCCTCTGATGCCTATGCGTGTTTGTGCTGAAGCAACTAGACCTATTAGCAAAAAGCAAGTTAATAAAAATGAAAACTTTCTCATACGGTTACAAGATTAAAATTTAACAACATAAATTTTTTTGTGAGCAAAAATAATGCTAAATTTTTATATTGTAAATTGTACGATACCTTTGATTTGATAAAGAATGCATTTGTATCTATCAAAGTAAAAACATCTTGTAGCGTTCAGAAGGTTACAAGATGTTTATGTTTTTTCAGAAATTTTATTAAATTTCTTGAATGATCTCAAAATTTACCTACTTAGATACAAATTTCGTTCTTCGTAGAGTTTTTGGAAGGTTTCGTCTTGCAGGTTTTCTATGAAAAGAATTGCCTCGCCTGTTGATTTCATTTCGGGACCGAGTTCTTTATTGACGTTTGGAAACTTCTCAAAAGAGAACACAGGCAATTTTATCGCATAGCCCGAACGCTTAGGTGAAAACTGAAAATCTTTCACTTTCTTTTCACCAAGCATCACCTGTACGGCATAATTTACGTAAGGCTCTTGATAGGCTTTGCAAATAAACGGCACCGTACGGCTGGCTCGTGGATTTGCCTCAATGACATATACTTTGCCATCTTTTATAGCAAATTGAATATTGATTAGCCCAACGGTTTTGAGAGCAACAGCAATTTTTTTCGTAATAATTTCAATTTGCTCAATGAGCAAAGGCGAGAGTGAAAAATGAGGCAAAACGGCATTGCTATCGCCCGAATGTATGCCCGCAGGCTCTATATGTTCCATAATACCTATGATGTAGGTATCTGTGCCATCGCAAATGGCGTCGGCTTCGGCTTCTACGGCTCCTTCCAAAAAATGGTCTAAAAGTATTTGATTATCAGGGTTTTCATTAAGAATTTTTACTACGTGTTCTTCTAATTCCTGTTCGTTGATGACGATTTTCATACTTTGCCCCCCCAACACATAGCTCGGACGCACCAACAACGGAAAGCCTAATTCTTTAGACAACGCAACGGCTTCATCGGCATCAGTTACCACGCCAAATTTGGGATAAGGAATGTTCAACTCTTTGAGCAAATTAGAAAATTTACCTCTATCTTCTGCCATATCTAAGGCTTCGTAACTTGTGCCAATGATGCGGATACCATAACGATTGAGTTTTTCGGCAAGTTTGAGGGCTGTCTGTCCGCCAAGTTGTACGATAACGCCTTCGGGTTGTTCGTAGCGAATAATATCGTAGATATGTTCCCAAAAAACAGGCTCAAAATAAAGTTTATCGGCAATATCAAAATCAGTGGAAACCGTTTCAGGGTTACAATTTATCATAATGGTTTCGTAGCCACATTCTTTGGCGGCAAGCACTCCGTGTACGCAAGAATAATCAAACTCAATGCCTTGCCCAATACGATTAGGACCCGAACCAAGCACCACGATTTTTTTCTTAGAGGCACTAAGAGTATCTTTTTGAACCACCCCCAGCCCCTCCTTAGGAAGGAGGGAAGGTATTGAAAAAGTAGAGTAATAATAAGGTGTAACTGCTTCAAATTCGGCGGCACAAGTATCTACCATATTATAGTTTCGTTCAATGCCCCAATCAATACGTTTTTTAAAAACCTCGCTTTCCAAACAACGTAAGAGGTGAGCAATTTGCCTGTCAGCGTAGCCTTTGCGTTTGGCTTCGAGCAAAAGTTCTTTGGGAATATCAGCAAGTGTATATTTTTGAATTTCTTTTTCAAGCAAGACCAATTCTTCGATTTGGTGCAAAAACCAAGCATCTATTTGCGTAAGTTTCTGAATAGTACGAAACGAAATGCCCATTTTGAAGGCATCGTAGATATGAAAAAGGCGATTTCCCGAAGGATTTTCGAGGCTTCGGAGCAAAACGGCTTGGTCGGTGATTTCTCTGCCATCAGCTCCTAAGCCATTGCGTTTGATTTCGAGGCTCTGACAAGCCTTTTGCAGTGCTTCTTGAAAGTTTCTGCCAATACCCATTACTTCGCCAACAGATTTCATTTGAAGTCCGAGTCGGTCATCAGCTCCACGGAATTTGTCAAAATTCCAACGAGGAATTTTTACTACTACGTAATCTAAGGCAGGCTCAAAGTATGCCGAAGTAGTTTTGGTAATTTGATTTTTGAGTTCATCTAAATTGTAACCGATAGCCAATTTGGCGGCGATTTTGGCAATCGGATAGCCTGTGGCTTTGCTGGCAAGTGCCGATGAACGCGATACACGCGGATTGACTTCTATGACAATAATTTCATCTTCGTTTTGGGGATTTACAGCAAACTGAATGTTACAACCACCTGCAAAATTACCGATAGCGTTCATCACTTTGATAGCTAAATCACGCATTTTTTGGTAAGTGGTGTCCGAGAGCGTCATGGCAGGGGCAACCGTGATGCTATCGCCTGTGTGTATGCCCATAGGGTCAAAATTTTCTATGGAGCAAATGATAATTACATTGCCTACGTTATCTCGCAGGAGTTCTAATTCAAATTCTTTCCAACCGAAAATAGATTGCTCTACGAGTACCTCGTGTACGGGTGAGGCTTGCAAGCCTTTTCGCAGGGCTTCGTCAAAATCTTTTTCATTATTTACAAAACTGCCCCCCGTGCCGCCTAAGGTAAAAGAAGGGCGAATCACAAGTGGAAAACCGATTTCTTGGGCAATTTCTTTTCCACGCAAGAAAGAAGTTGCCGTTTCGCCTCGGCAGACACCCACTCCGAGTTCGAGCATTTTGAGGCGGAATTTTTCTCTATCTTCGGTGGTCTCAATAGCCCCTACATCTACGCCAATCATTTGTACGCCATATTTTTCCCAAAGTCCTGCTTTGTGGCACTTGATAGCTAAATTTAATGCCGTTTGTCCTCCCATAGTAGGCAAAACGGCATCGATTTGATGTTTTTGTAAAATATGTTCAATGGATTTTCGCTCCAAAGGTAAGAGATAGACGTGGTCGGCGGTAATGGGGTCAGTCATTATAGTAGCAGGATTGGAATTGATAAGCACAATCTCAATTCCTTCCTCACGTAGCGAGCGAGCCGCCTGCGAGCCAGAGTAGTCAAATTCGCAGGCTTGCCCAATAACAATAGGACCCGAACCGATAATCAAAACAGACTTGATAGCAGGATTTTTAGGCATCTTTTGAAAAAATTTTCGGCAAAGATAGCAAACAATCTATCAGTACAAAAAAATTACAAGTATTGAAGAGGTTTTATTGAAAACATCACAACAAAAAAACTTTCCAAAAGATATTATCCTTTTGGAAAGTTTTAGGTAACAAAGTTTTTAAATTTAAAGTAGATTTTTTACTCAGCGACTAAATGAAGTTCTTGTACATTTGTTCCGTCGGATTGTTTTAGCCACAATTCTTTGTGTTTGAGACGAAGAATTTTAAACTCTTCTTTTTCTCCGCTGTTGAAGATGAATATGAGTTTTTCTTTGTTATCATCAAACTCCCATCTGAATTCTTCTGAAATTGTTCCGAACATAGATGATGAAAAACTTTGTACTGCTTTGCCGTCTTTTTTAAATTCTATTCTGAAATTTACGGCAGTAAGCGAACTGGTTTGGTCAGTGCCATTTTCCAAGTATTTTTTTACTTTCCATTTGCCTACAACTCTATCTTTTTTAGAGCGTAAGCTAAAAGCAGGTCCTTCTTCGTACTTTTTACAGCCTGACCAAGCAAACATTGTTACTATGAGAATAATAGCGATTAGGTTGGAATGAGTAATTTTTCTGTTCATATTTTTTAAGGTTTTGGTTTTGTAAAAAACTTATCAAAAAGTATGCCGAAAGCTAAATTGTTCGTAGTTGATAACGGAAATAAGACGAAACGAGCAAGCCAAATTTCTGCGAATTGGGTACTCTGATGCGTTTTTGCATAATGGTAGCGGCGGGTTGGGCTTTTATTTTCTTGAAAAGTGTGGTGTAATACACATATGCCAGATACACGCCCATTTTTGCTCCTTTCGGTAGCTGAACAATCCCTTTGTAGGCATCGTCAAAATCTTTTTGTATATCGGCTTCGATGAGTTTTTTGGTGGCTTCGTCAAATTTTTCAAAATTTACTTGTGGGAAATAGGTGCGTCCTCGCTCTAAAAAATCGCTTTTGAGGTCTCTAAGGAAGTTGATTTTCTGAAAAGCTGAACCCAAGCTACGAGCAGGGGCTTTGAGGCGTTGATACATTTGCTCATCTCCTTCGCAAAATACACGCAGGCACATCAGTCCTACCACTTCGGCAGAGCCGTAGATGTATTCTTTGTACTTTTCGTCGTTGTAGTTCTTGAAGTACAAATCCATTTCCATACTATGCAGAAAAGCATCAATCAATTCGCGTTCAATTTTGTATTGATTGACAACCAACTGAAACGAATGTAACACGGGATTAAGGCTAATTTTTTCTTCTATGGCTTGATAAGTATCTCTGCGAAAGCGGTCTAAAAGTTCTTTTTTGTTGTGTTGGTGGAAAGTATCTACAATCTCATCGGCGTAGCGTACAAAGCCATAGATAGCGTAAATGGGCAAATGAAATTTTTTGGATAAAGTTTTAATTCCCAAAGTGAAAGAAGTGCTATAATGCTCTGTAATGAGCTTGCTACATTTGAGCGTAGTGGTATTGTAGAGGTCAAGCATAGACGAAAAAATCAAATTTTTTTGTTAAACTATTTTTCTAAAAAAAAGTTCATTTTTCAAGCACAAAACTTTTTTCATAATTTATCAAATCCAGTAGCAAATCGGTAAGATTTTCGGCTTTTTCGCCTTTGTAGTCGGCAAAGCGAAAATTGATTACCTCTTCTGTACTCTGAATAAAAGCTATGTCTCCTTTGAGAGCAGAGGTGTAGTTATCGTAAAACAAAATATTGAAAACTGCTTCTCCTTCGCTGGTAAAATAGTTACAGCGAATTTGCCATCTCATTTTTTTGCGAATATTACACAATTTGATGACAAGGTTGAGGGTTGTAGCCGAAATTTCCATAATTTATTTCAATTTTTTAATACATCATTCTTATGTGTTATCGTTATCATTGAGAGCCAATGAGCCTACCAAACTAAGCCACGAAATACGCAGAAAAGCATATTTTTAAAGAAAGTACATTTTACAAATTCAGTTTTCAATCAAACTTACAAAAAATTTTGGAGATACAAATACAAGAACTCAAATAAATTTATCTTATCAACGATTTTTTCGTTTTTTTTGGAAATTCAATTTAATTTCTCGTAATTTCGTGCCTATACGTTCTTTTGTCAATTCAACCGATAATTTTTATGAACATTCATGAATATCAAGCCAAAGAACTTTTGAAACGTCATGGCGTTCGTATTCAGGAGGGCATCATTGCTGATACTCCTTCCAAAGCTGTTGAAGTAGCTCGCCAACTCAATGCACAAACAGGCACTACTTGGTTTGTAATAAAAGCCCAAATACACGCAGGAGGACGTGGCAAAGGCGGCGGCGTGAAACTGGCTAAAAACTACGATGAGGTAAGAGAAATTTCCGAAAAAATATTAGGAATGCAACTTGTTACTCCTCAGACAGGTCCCGAAGGAAAAAAAGTTCATAAAGTTCTTGTTGCCCAAGATGTGTATTATCCTGGCGAAAGCCAACCCAAAGAATATTATATGAGTATTCTTTTAGATAGAGCCTCCGGACGCAACGTGATTATCGCCAGCACCGAAGGCGGTATGGATATTGAAGAAGTTGCCGAAAAACACCCCGAAAAAATTATCAAAGAATTTGTAGATACAAGCGTGGGACTTCGCGACTTTCAGGCTCGCAAAATTGCCTTTGCTCTTGGCTTAGAGGGCAATGCTCACAAAGAAATGGTTGCCTTCATTAAATCACTTTACAAAGCCTATACCGAAAGCGACGCCTTGTTGTTTGAAGTAAATCCCGTGTTGAAAACTTCCGACAACAAAATCTTAGCTGTTGATTGCAAGGTAAATCTTGATGATAACGCCCTCTTCCGCCACCCCGACCTTGCCGAAATGAGAGATATTCTCGAAGAAGACCCGCTGGAAGTAGAAGCAGGTGAAAATGACCTCAACTACGTGAAATTAGACGGCAACGTAGGTTGTATGGTAAATGGTGCAGGGCTGGCAATGGCTACTATGGACATCATCAAACTCTCGGGCGGCGAGCCTGCCAATTTCCTTGATGTAGGTGGTGGGGCAAATGCTAAGACCGTGGAATCTGGTTTCCGTATTATCCTCAAAGACCCAAATGTAAAAGCTATTCTTATCAATATTTTTGGTGGAATTGTTCGTTGCGACCGTGTCGCTAATGGTGTTGTAGAAGCCTATAAAAAAATTGGCGATATAAAAGTGCCTATCATTGTACGTCTGCAAGGCACGAACGCCGAAGAAGGTGCAAAAATTATTGATGAGTCTGGTTTAAAAGTATATTCAGCTATTACGCTTCAAGAAGCCGCTCAAAAGGTGCAACAAGTTTTAGCCTAAGTTTTCAATAAAAATTCTAAAAAAAGAGGCTCAAATTGCTTGTGCCTCTTTTTTGTGTAAAAATATGTAAAAAATCATAGAAACGCTCAATACCAAAACTAAACACGCAATCTTATGCCTACTATCAAAGCCAACAACCCTGCTTTAAGTTCTTGGATTGAAGTTCCGAAAAATTCTGATTTCCCTATTCAAAACATTCCTTTTGGGATTTTTTCGTTTCAAGGTAGCTCGCCAAGGGCTTGTACGCGTATCGGCGATACGGTAATAGACTTGAGTGCTTTGGTTGAACTTGGTTTTTTGGATAGTCTGCGATTGCCTGATTTCTCGGTATTTCACGCTAAAACGCTCAATGATTTCATTGCCTTAGGCAAACCTTTTTGGAGAAAAACCCGTAATCGCCTTTCCGAACTTTTCCAAAAAGATAACCCCGAACTCCAAAACGACACAGAAGCCCAAAAACAAATTTTACATCATATCAAAGATGTAACACTTCACTTGCCTGTACATATCGGCGATTATACCGATTTTTATTCAAGCATACAACACGCTACCAACGTGGGAGCAATGTTCAGAGACCCTAAAAACGCTCTTCTGCCTAACTGGAAACACCTGCCCGTAGGTTATCACGGCAGAGCTTCTTCTATCGTAGTTTCTGGCACGCAAATTCATCGCCCCAAAGGACAAGTAAAACCCCCTGATGCTGAAAAGCCTTTCTTCACGCCTACTCGTCAGTTAGATTTTGAGTTAGAGGTTGCTTTTGTGATAGGTGGCAACACACAATTAGGACAAAGTATCAGCACTGCCGAAGCCGAAGACTATATTTTTGGCTTGGTGCTTTTCAACGATTGGTCGGCAAGAGATATTCAAGCGTGGGAATATGTGCCTTTGGGTCCTTTTTTAGCTAAAAATTTTGCCTCTACCATTTCGCCTTGGATTGTTACGCTCGATGCCTTAGAGCCTTTCAGAGTGGCAGGCGTAAAACAAAAACCCGAAGTTTTGGACTATCTGAAATTCAAAGGCAAAAAAAATTATGACATCAACCTTGAAGTATATCTAAAACCCGAAAATGGCGAAGAAAATCTCATCTGCCAAAGCAACTTCCAATATATGTATTGGAATATGTGCCAACAGTTGGCTCATCATACCGTTGGCGGCTGCAATGTGCGTGTGGGCGATATGTGTGCCTCGGGAACAATCAGCGGCGATACGCCCAACTCCTACGGCTCGTTGCTCGAACTTACTTGGCGTGGCACGAAACCACTCCAACTTAGCAACGGCACAGAAAGAAAATTTGTTGAAGATGGCGACACCATTATCATCAGAGGTTTTGGCGAAAGAGACGGCATAAGAATAGGTTTCGGAGAGTGTATCGGTAAAATTTTGCCCGCTTTGTAGAAAAGCAGGTCTATTTTTTTATTTTTTGGAAACAATTTATTGTTTTTTTGAGTATATTGCAAAAAAAATATCTTTTATGCTCAACCTAAGTGTTACGATTGATAAACATTCGGGCTTCTGCTTCGGTGTGGTGTATGCTATAGAGATGGCAGAGGATATACTAAATCAAGAAGGCAAACTCTACTGCTTAGGTGACATTGTCCATAACGACGAGGAAGTAAAACGCCTGCAAGCCAAAGGTCTTCAGATTATCAATCATGAGCATCTCAAACATATTCAAAACGAAAAAGTGCTGATTAGAGCCCACGGTGAGCCGCCTTCTACCTACGAACTTGCCCTGCAAAATAATCTCGAACTCATCGACGCCTCCTGTCCTGTGGTACTGAAATTACAAAACAGAATCAAAAATTCTTACGATAAAGATGAAGAAATTTACATCTACGGCAAACACGGACACGCCGAAATCATCGGTTTGCTTGGTCAAACAAGCAACAAAGCCATTGTTTTTCAGGATTTAGAAGAATTAGCCATAGAAAATTTACCCAAAAAGCTAACACTTTACAGCCAAACTACCAAAAGTACCGATAAATTCTACGAGATAAAAGCTAAATTAGAAGAAGCAGGCATAGAAGTAAATGCCAACGATACGATTTGCAGGCAGGTCTCGAACAGAGATTCTGAACTGAGAGATTTTGCAAAATTGTTTGATAAAATTATTTTTGTAGCTGGAACTAAATCTTCAAACGGCAAAGTTTTGTACGAAGTGTGCAAACAAACCAATCCTAATACATATTTCGTTTCTAATCCTAATGAAATACGAAAAGAATGGTTTGCCGAAGGTGATAGCGTGGGGATTTGTGGAGCAACCTCTACGCCTATGTGGTTGATGGAAGAAGTAAAACAAGTGATTGAAAAGTTTTAAATTTTTTATATTTTATGAGAGGAACTATTCATTTCTGCTTGGAGGATTGCATAATAGCAAAGTATGGTAAGGATAAGTGGCAAGCCTGCCTCATCGCCTCGGGGCTTCCTGAGAATCATTCTTTTGCCGACCAACTCTCGGCAGAAATTGATGAGGAACTTACTATGAGTTTCATCGCTAAATCGGCAGAAGTGCTTGGTATTTCGGTACAACAGCTTTTTGATGACTTTGGCTATCATTGGTGTGTGGAGTACGCTCCTAAGATGTATGCCGTGTTTTATGTCGGCTGTAAAACTACTAAAGACCTTGTTATGAAATTATCAAAAGTGCATGAAATGATTGCTAAAATCAGACCAGGATACTCGCCCCCACAATTTGAATACGAAGAAATTACATCTGATAAAATTAAAGTAAGTTATATTTCAAAAAGAAACCTATTTGACCTCTACATTTCGTTGGTAAAAGGTTTAGATGCTTACTTCAAGAACGAAACAAAAATAGAAAAACTTTCAGATAAATCGGCTATTCTTACTTTTAGTCATTATTAAAATTTGTATGTTTTATGGAACTTGCTTTTAATATTTTCTTGATGATTGCTACGTTTTTTGCGATGGAAGGGGTGGCGTGGGCAACGCATAAATACGTGATGCACGGCTTTTTGTGGTCTTGGCACAAGTCGCACCATAGCCCAAGACACGGTTTTTTTGAGAAAAACGATTTGTTTGCGGTTGTTTTCAGTATTCCTTCGGTGGCTACGATTGTAGCAGGTTTTGAGTTTGAGCAAGTGGCTTTCCTGAAATGGGTAGGTTTTGGTATTTTAGGCTATGGTATTTTTTATGTGTTGTTTCACGATATTTTGGTGCATAGACGGGTAAAAATCAAGTTTGTTGCCAAAAATCCTTACCTACGCCGAATGATACGAGCCCATAAAATTCATCACAAACATTTAGGCAAAGATGGTGCGGAAGCATTCGGCTTTTTATATGCACCAAAAAAATACGAGCCTCGTAGCTCTAACGAAAATGTAGAGGTTTCTTAGAAAAAAATCAAATTGCTTCTTTTTTACAGAACAGGATTACAGAGTTTAGCCATTTGACGCCTTGTATTTGTTGAATTTGCAAAGCCAAAAATACAAAAAAGCCACTTTAATGCCATCAAAACGTTGCAACAAAACTTGTAAAATATGAAAATTTCAGAAAAAATTATAGAACAAATTAGGCAACTTTGTAAAGAATTGAAAGTGAAGAACTTTTCGGTTTTTGGTTCTGTTTTGACTGATAACTTTTCTTCAAACTCCGATATTGACTTTGTAGTTGACTTTGACGAAAATGACCCTATTAAATACACTGATTTGTATTTCCAATTAAAAGACAAATTGGAGCAAATTTTAAAGCGACAAATTGACTTGATAGAGGAACGTGGAATAAAAAACTCATTTCTCAGAAAGGAAATAGACGAATCAAAAGTCGTGATTTATGGATAACAAAGTAAATGCTTGGATTGAAGACATATTAAGGTCTATTGATGAGATTTTTGAATTTTTGCCTGAAAACGTAGATTTTTTTGAGTTTCAAAAAGACTTGAAAACCGAAAAAGCAGTTGAACGAAACATTGAAATTATCGGAGAGGCGGTAAACAGAATAACCAACTATAAGTTTGCTGAAAGTGAAATTCAAAATGCAAGACAGATTATTGGGACGCGAAATAGAATCGCTCACGAATATGACAATATTTCAGACGAAGTTATTTGGACAATAATAGTAAGAGAACTTCCGAAACTGAAAGAAGAAATATTAAAACTAAAAGAGTGAAAAACTCGCAACGACAACAACTATACGCAAGCGGAAGTTTCGTGCTTCTCTACTAACACCTACACCCTCTCAATTAGCGTAGCGATACCCATACCTCCTCCCACGCAGAGTGTTGCAATGCCTGTCTGTTTGTTTTGACGTTCCAACTCATCTAAAAGTGTGCCTAAAATAATTGCTCCTGTTGCTCCGAGTGGATGTCCCATAGCGATAGCTCCCCCATTCACATTCACTTTATCGTGAGCAACACCCAACATATCCATAAAGTACAAAGGTACTACGGCAAAAGCCTCATTTACTTCGTACAAATCTACATCATTTGCCTGCATACCATTCTTTTTGAGTAATTTCTGTACAGCAGGCACAGGACCCGTGAGCATAATTGTAGGTTCAGAACCGATAATCGTAAAGGATTTGATTTTAGCCCGTGGCTTCAAGCCTGTTTTTTCTCCAAACTCTTTGCTACCGAGCAAGATAGTTGCCGCACCATCTACAATGCCCGAGCTGTTGCCTGCGTGGTGCAGATGCTCAATTCGTTCTACCTCGGGATAACGCAATAAAGCTAAATTATCCAAACCACCCATTTGTCCCATCATTGCAAAAGAAGGTTGCAGTTTGGCAAGTGTTTCTAAGGTTGTATCGGGGCGTATGGTTTCGTCTTTGTCTAAGGCTACAAATCCTGCTTGGTCTTTTACAGCAACGATAGATTTGCTAAAAAATCCATTATTTTGGGCTTTACTTGCTCTTTGGTGCGAATGAACGGCGTAAGTGTCCAAATCGGTTCGTGAATAGCCGTATTTTGTGGCAATTAAATCGGCAGAAATGCCTTGTGGAACGATTTTGTGCTTGGCTACAATTTCAGGACTGGTAAATAATGCTCCGCCATCAGAACCCATTGCAATACGCGACATCGACTCCACGCCACCTGCTACCAAAGCCTCAAATTGCCCCGACATAATATAAGCCGACGCCATATTGACAGCCTCCAAACCCGAAGAACAAAAACGATTGATTTGCACGCCTGCCGTCGTTTCGGCATAGCCTGCGGCAATCGCCGCTGTACGAGCTATATCTGCTCCTTGCTCGGCAACAGGCGTAACACAACCTAAAATAATATCCTCTACCAACGAGGTATCCAACTGATTGCGTTCGCGAAGTGTGTTGAGCAAAGTGGTGAGCAAATGAATAGGCTGAATGGTATGTAAAGAGCCATCAGGTTTGCCTTTGCCCCTTGGGGTGCGAATTGAGTCGTAAATAAATGCTTCTGCCATAATACAATTGTGTTTAGATTTTCGTGCGTTGAGCGTAGAGGTCAGTGAGCTTACCGAACTTGCCGAAACGCACACAAGAATTTTTCCGAACAAAACTTGCCAAAGCTACAAAAAGTCTATGAAAGAAACAAAGGACGATTGAGCCGTTCTTCCAAAGAAATAAAGGTTTCGGTGCGTTGTAT